>Ga0065711_1003272_pt1 | contig 28821 bp, 12 predicted proteins | sample Hoacrofraction12_FD_59098 | JGI IMG/M metagenome (GOLD analysis project Ga0065711, IMG submission 59098) | Hoatzin crop microbial communities from Cojedes, Venezuela - Epithelial fraction 12 v2 (version 2) | ecosystem: Host-associated > Birds > Digestive system > Esophagus > Crop | place... | reverse complement strand
CATGAGGAAGAACTTCTTCCCGCTGAGGGTGACGGAGCACTGGCACAGGCTGCCCAGGGAGGTTGTGGAGTCTCCTTCTCTGGAGATATTCAAGACCCGCCTGGACAAGGTCCTGTGCATCCTGCTGTAAGTGACCCTGCTTCGGCAGGGGGGTTGGACTAGATGACCCACAGAGGTCCCTTCCAAACCCTACTATTCTGTGATTCTGTGATTCTGTGATACAGAGATAGTCTCAAGTGTGCTGGCCAGAAAACAGCAGACCAGCAGCCGAACTACTGTGACCCTGCCGTAAAAGAGTTTTAAGCAGGGATCTGAAGGCAGATAATGCAGGGATCCTGTGGGAGTCTCCCTGCCCTGCACGTCCATCTTGCCACTTTGAGAAACATCCATTGCGCTTACCAGAAAAGACAAGAGTGGTTTATACTAAAACATAGTTTCCTTTCCCATGTGAAATCATTTAAAATTTGCAATAATTCAGCAAGCTTTTGCATGTCATAATGATTGCTAATTCATTAGCAGAGAAGATTAACAATGACTAATTTCAAGGCGTATTAATTAAATAGAGCTAGTAGAAAGAATGTGTTTGTCTGAATGAATAGCATCAGTGAAATGCCAAGTATTTTGTCACTGACATTCAGGACTGAATTGGTGACCTCTAAACCTTGCTCACAAAAAAGGCAGAGCTGCCTCGTGCTCTAGCTATCTAGCATAGAACAGCTGCACAAGTGTATCCGTATTCTCCATGGAAAGTACACAAGACCAGGGCATTACCAGCTAGAGCAGGTGAGCTGGCTAAAATTAAATGCAAACCATAATAACTGTTGCCAAATAGGATGACAGTTACAGAATTAGCAGAACTCAGATTTGTTCCATTTGCCATTGAAGTTTCCTCATAACGTGAGCAGGAATTTCAGAACCTCATACTTAGAATTGATTAAAAAGATGTTTGGGCTTGTCTGTTTTTAGTGAGAAACAAACACTTGGCTAAAAACACAACACTTCTTTTATATTGAAACAGTGTCTCACAGTCGTTGTTGTAGAAGTGACTGATCCCTTGACCCTGTCTGTAAGGAACATTTCCTCATTACACACATGTTCAGAATGTACACAGGAGATGTATACTTTGTTATGGGTGGTGAAGAGGACACTCAGCTTCGATGGGGAATAACTGCGTGTAAACTGTTGTTCTCAGTTGCACAGAACAGTGATTTCAATCTGGCTGCCCTCTAGACTGCCATGAGTCCTCTGTCCAGCTGGTGGCATCTTTCTAAAGATTTCTCAGAAGAAGAACTGGATTTAATCATGCAGTTACAGGTGAAAGTCTCCCTGGGCAGTGCCCAGCTTAGTGTGAACACATTGCAATGTCCCACTACCTCAATGCGCCTTTGACCTAGCAGGAACGCAAGTCACATTGCAGGACGCAAAACTATGGCAACTTTAGGACGGTCTAGCCACGGATGGAATTATTTTTCCTGCAGTGTACCTGGCACATACCACAGGTGCTCCTGTCTGGGCTGTTGTTTGGGGTTGTTTGTTTGTTGGTTTTTTTTTAATACTAATGTAATTACTAAATGTAAATTAGAACTGAATGTGAGCAGGTCAGGAATCATTAACTCTTTGTTCTATGAAAATCTCCTGTCTAAGCTATTATAATTGGGATTAATCAAGCCAGTGTAGGGATGATCAGAGTAACAAATCCACCTTTCATAAATATTTTAATTTCTGGTTCAGTTTCTATAGAAAAAATTGAAAAGTGAGATAAATCAACAGTTGTTCTCAGATTAGAAGCCCTCTTCCTCCTTTATAAAGCAGTCTTTTATAAAGAACAACAAATATTATATGTAAGGAATTAACTCAGGTGCCAAAGACTGAAATCTTGTGAAGACAAAAGCCAAATGAAAATAACTGCTACTTCCTATAAAGGGCCAGAAATATAGCTAGCAATGTAATCCTTTGTAATACCTCCTCCTTTCCCTCCACAACTTGCTAAATTAAGATAGAAAAGGTAGGACTAACAAAAGCAGTATCCTCAGCATATGCATGACTTACGGATCGGGACTTGTAAATTCACACTGGTTGTTCATCTTCATCTTACAAGTAGGAAATAATACTGATTTTGCTTATGTGGCAAGAAGAATTAAACTGCCATCAGAAATATGATGTACACTTACACCAGTCATGAATCTGTCACACAAACTTGTCCTTTTCAGCCAGAAGTACGCACTAGAGATTGAAAGCTCCATGCCTAGTGGTGTTTAAAGATGCATCCGTACTTCATAGCTTGGAAGTTTTCAGTCTTTTCCTGGACTGCATGAACCTGGACATATTACAGGAAACACTGACCTGCTTTCAGTCATAATTTTGGGCCCAGAAAGATGGTAGATAGGTAGCATGCACACACCCATGAACACATTGTGCAGTTGCATTGAAGGCTTAAAAATCTGAAAAGAGTTCAACTGCTTATAACGCCCTCTTTAACATCTAGAACAAAATACAGGAAGAGAATTTTCCCCCTTCTTGGGGGAAAGATGGCAATGCAGTGGAGAAGGTAACAATTTAAAACTTTGTTTGCAGAGATTTTAACATTAATAAAATCAAAATTTTGCCTGTCTCCACAGAAGAAAATCCTAAATCATCTAACAACCCCAATCAAACCATGTATTTTTAATTTCCCTATGGAATAGGTGGTGGGGTTCTGTTTTATTTTTTCCTCAGAATTTCAACCACAATATGATAAGAAGATTTTTTTTTTAATGAAAGAAAAGCCTGGAAATTGAACAGCAAACGCAATTAGATAATGTAATATAGAGAAATGACCCATGACTGGATGAATGAAATAAAACCAACATGCTAATTGGAAAGAAAATCCAAAATGGTTCTTTCCCCAAAGGAACAAAAGAAGCAGCACAGATGTACCTGTGAAAATATATGGCAGGAGGACAGGTGGAATTACAAAATTGTCTTAGTCAGAGACGTGGTATTTACTTTCATGGAAGCTAAAGGCACTCTATATTACATTAAAAATGACGCCGAATAAATAAGTTAACAACAACCATTGCACCAACGAAGTTAAGACATGACAAACATGTACTGACTCTGACCTCAGTAAGAAACCTGTCTAGCTAATAGTATCTGGCCTTGGTTTTGTACCTGCTATCATCCAGATTAGGTTTCTCTCAAAACTTGGTGCTCATTTTGCACTTGCAGTCATCCAGTTGCACTACAAGTGTGTGTGGGATACTCAGTGTCTCCCAGGATATTTTCCTTGTTCATAAGCCAGTTTTTCAGAATGGTTTTGGAGAAATGTATAAACCAAGGCTTAGATCAAGCTCTTGCCCTAAGATATTGCAGTAATATTTTAGCAAGCAGTGTGCAAATAAGTTCTGAGTCTTATTTTGCAATTGCCTGAGTAGGTTCACAGGAACAAATAATTGCTGTTAAAATCCTTTAAAATACAATCAATAAAAAAGATCATGACAAGTCTACTTCTAATTAAATTAATTGCTGGGTGAGAAAGATCAAGGCCAGATGCTCAAACTTACTTTCAGTAATTTGAAGTGCCCAAACTATCATGTCATTGTATTTTTGTGCACCTGCTAATAATAAATTATCACAGATATTGATTAAGAACTTGTTCCTAATATATACTTATCCATGTCTTTTTAGGGCCTATACAGAGCTCCTTCCATAATACCACGCGCAAGATAAGAGGTGTTGTATAAAGCAGTAACATATGTTGCTGTTTACTCAAGGCATGGAAATTCTCATTTCTACACATTTGACTGAACTGTACTGCAAAGCAGATTTTATTTAAGGTCATTAGTCATGCAGCTTACACAATGGTCATGAGAAGCAGTTCGGTTAAACTTTTTACCTCCTAAAGTTTGCCATTTTCTGTATTACTGATTTTGCGCAAGAATCTTTTTCTTCTTCTATTCTGTTTTTCAGAGCACCCATTCTCATCAGCTTGCATCACTCTCCTGCATGGAAACAAGATTTTCACTCACAAGCGTAGGACAGGGGAAAAATTACTGTCTTCTGAGTGCTGAATAAAATTATCATCTTGCCAGTGTCAGAGTTCTTTGCAGTTTGCAGAGGAAAAAAAACCCCACAATTATTTTCAGAGAAGACACTGGTGCATAAACACTAATGACTGGCACTTGACACAGTGCTGGCCATATGTATAGGACATGAAGCAGTCTGAATTCTGAAAAGCCAGTTGCCAATGTAAACCATATGCAGTAATTTCTTGTGCTTGATCTAACAGGACTTAAACAGAAATTTTGTTTTTCCTAAGCATCTCTGACTATCTGAGGTAAAGTCATTGTTTCCTATACTTTATTTGGTTTATTTATTTATTTGCCTAGTTATTTTTTTACTAAGGAAGCTCAGTGATGTAGATGTTTACAGAAAATATTTGCAGAGCACTGCAAATCAAAATGAAGAAAAACAACCTGGAAGTTCAAACAAATGTGCAGGCACTTTTTTTTCAGCTGACATTCTAGGTCACACTACAGGTGATGAATCTTCACCATCAACAAATATGTCAAGAGCAAGGTATTACAGCCCAGCTGGAGGGCATAAATGCCCCCATGATCCATGAGGAAGGAATCACGTTTCCATGTTCGGAAGAGGACAAACAGGTAATGTGGCCTTATTTTGAATATTTGCACAAGCTAAATAAGATTGGTTAAGAAAATTCTGTTTATTCCATGTCTTCCCTAATACCTGACTGAGCATTTTCAGCAGGAAAATTATTTTGGGAGAATTATTTCTTCCCCTGGGGATCAGAAAATCAAGAGAATATTAGCTTCTGAGTCATTGATCAGTCACAGCTGGGCACACCAGGTCCCCTGGTATTTTAGCCAAATGAAAGACTGAAGTTCATCACAGAGGAACTTGAGATAAGCAAGAAGAAAGCCTTTAGGAAAACATGAGTGATGTAGAACTACCACTTCTACAGACTAGAGCAGCACAGTATGGTGAGAATATCATTATCAGCACGAAATGAAGCAAACCATTTTGACATGTCCAAACTCCACTTTTTCATATAACTTTCTATCCCTAAGAAAAATTTTGCTATTTCATTTTTCTTTTTACCTGACTCAGGACCAAGTGTCAAAGTATCAATCTCTTGTGAGACAGAAATTCCATTTTACATTAGCTTTCATATCAGGAGTGACATCTTATTTCCTCATTTGAAGCATCTCTATTTTTACCTTCTCCCATTTGGTCTCTGAAGAAAAATAATATATGTTAGAACACAGAATCATTCGGGGGTCGCTGCTTCTATTTTATATTCTCAGTTCACATGTAGTAGTTCAGATTTAAGAGGCTCAGTGTGTTTCTTTCCATAAATTCTGCTTTAGCTGGCTACATTAGAAGGCACAAGGTATCCACTCTGCTGCTGGAAAGGCTCACTACCATGTGCAGAGGCTGATGAGTTTAGCCCTGTAAAGACCACTCTTGGGGCTATTCCACCAGGAAAATGTAGTGAAGAACAGCAAACAGATCTCAAAATGCTTAAATATCACTGAGAATCTAACAAAGGTCTTTAAGGTGTGTGCTCTGGTGCCTTTCAGAATACATGTTTTGATAAGTTTATATGCTACTGGAACTCGCTGGAGGCATGTTTTAACTGTACCATTTTGCACTATCAGTTGAGCTGGGGAGCAAACTGATTCAGTGCAACAGTAAGATCCACTCCCATCTCAAATTCATATATTTCAATTGTAAACCTTTCCAGCTGTATAGCAAAAAGGAATGGCAAAAGGTGTAAATTATAAACTACTCTCCCAAATCAAAAAAAAAAAAAAAAAGAAAAAAGAGAAAAAGGATTCCTTGGCCACATAGAAAATGTCCTCAGATCATTATATTCCTCATTTTGGGAGCCCACAGAGAACCTAAATCAGGTAGAGCCAGATTACTCTGTCTACAGGGTAAAAAGCGTCCCTCTTTCTAAAGAGACAAAGTTCTACACACAGTAAAGCGTGAAGGCGAAACAGAGGTAGAGAGAAATCCTTTGCTTATGACCAGTCAACAGGTTCACGGCCAAACCAAATTTGATAATTCTCATTTTAATGCCCTATCCAGGAACCTTCCAACTCTTGGACACAAATTATTATTAAAGAAGTGTGACCTGTTAAAGCAGTGCAAGAAAAGACTCCAGAAGATCATATGGTTCTTGGAAGAGGGAAAGAACAACAGCTGTGAATAAAAACAGCAGATTTGTGACCAGCAGAAAGAAAGAAACTCGCCTTCATATGGATTTATGCCTTCAGTTTGAACAATGTGCACTTTCAGATGTCTAATAAGCAATGAGCTCATGCTACAGCCTTTCTCTCATGGGAGGAAATTAAATGGGTCTCTTGTTTTTACCTGCCTTTCTATTTTCACACTGTAGAAAATAATTTCTTTGAGACCTCTGTCCTCCTGTCAAAAATGTGGTTGAAATTGCCCAGTCAGCTCAACAGTATGGTGGGAGAGGGAGAAAATCAGACATTTAAGCAGTTATACACATATTGTTTCACACATACACATGCATACAGCTTGAGCAGAGAAGCCATATTTCCTTAGGAAAACAGGCTAAAAATAAATGTAATGCTACTTCTCTGACAGCCATTTGGAGCTTTGGCAGGACAAATTGTTTTATTCAATAGCATTTCATACAGAAAAACATAAGCTACAGTGTTGCCTCCTATACTCCATGAGGAAAATTAATTTGGCCTCTAGGGCTTCTTGCTATTAATCTCCATCAAGTACCCCTGCCAACATCCCCCCAGAGGCCATGATCCTGCAGAAGTACTGATGCCCATGAGCAGCCCTAAAGATTTCAGCTGTCACAAGCTTAAAGTTTAGCATTCCTGAGAGATCACTGTCACAGTAAGTTCAGTCTTTAAGAAAATATTGAGCAGGTAGGTCTGGGCAATATGCATCACCAAAATATTGTAAAGAAATCCCTCCAACCTGCTCATTCTACTCTGAGGCAATTTTGCACCACAGGTAAAAATATCGGGGTCAGTAAAGTAAGGTTAGGATGGATTTACCCCATGTCTGTACCAATAAATGTCTTAATAGTGCACTTGACAAAGGACTTGCCAAGCTAAGATAGGAAATTAAGGCTGAATGACTGAGAATGGAGTCCAGCTCTGATGCCCAGAGTAATGCCACAGATATGCTAATAGAATCAGAAGATATACGTAACGAGTTTCTGCTGTACTAGCTAAGAACTGTCAATCAGGTGGGTGGGCTTTTTCCCCAGTTAATTACACTTCAGAGCCGATCTAAAATACATAGATTTATAAAGAAAAAGCTTTGGTGGGATTATTTTCAGAGTGATCAAGGTCTTCTGACAGCCTAAGAAGTCAAGTACGACACAAGAAAAAGTATTATAAGCTGGCTGTTGCAATTATAAATAATGCAAATCAGGTACTTTTGAACTCCTAATTCCTACAATACTAAGCAATAATTTAGCTGTGTGTGGCTATTTAGTTGTGTAATTTTTGCAAGAATTTCAGCTCTTTTCACAGAACATGTAAGTAGATGAGTAATCTCAAATGTTTTCTGGCCAGTGAAAGAGTATTGAAGAAAAAAATATGCAGATGATATTGTGCTTTGCTTACCCTGTCATCTTGGACTATAGTGGTGCAGATGTGGATGTAGATAAGTCACAGGTCTCTGAGACAAAAGGTTGCCAGTGAGCAACAGAATAGAAGCCTTTCAAGTCATACTGCAAGGTCATGAGAAAGGGAGGATATGTCCCTTCCTTCTTTCACTTCTCAAATGTCTATATGTGCCACCAAAGAGGCTCTTTTCAGCTTTGCTTTCATCAGTTAAGCAGGCAATGCCTTCTCTGTAACAGATCCTCAAAGAGTTTGGAAATATAATAACAGCACTCATTTATTGATTGCTTTGATCAGATACTAGGCAGGAGGGAAGAAAAACCTCAACATACACATCAATAAACAACCTGGAGTCTCTAAAGCCATACTGAGAAAGCCTGAGAACTAACAATGAAGCTGAGATGCTCAAAAAAGAAAACCTACGACAGCGAATCAATATAAAGCCTTGTGGTAAGGATGCTGAAGTAAGAGAAAGAATGTTGGGTCACTGTGAAAAGAACTCTGTGGCCTACGTTAAAATGCTGAGAGAACGAATAAGGGATCCTTCAGGTGCAGGGAGCCTGTGAGACCATCTCCCTCTCTTCAAATGACTATAGAGGAAGCTTTGGGTGACAAGGCCTCGGACAAGGGTCAGGTTAAATGGGCTGAATCGAGGCACTGATTTTGCTGTATACTTCTAACATTGGGAAGACATGAGGCTTAGTGGCATCTCCTTTTCTCTGGAGACAAGTGGCTTGTGCTTTATATGGGCGCTAACGGTATCTGAATGCTGTGGGTTTGGATAAGCTCTATCGGGCTATGAACTATTTATGCTGAAGTTGTTCCTGAAGTGCTGACAAGTATAGATACACTGGCAAGTCATCCGGAAAAACAAATGGGAAGCGAAAAAAGTGCCAGGAGATATGCAGCTTTTATTGAATATTATTAAGAGAAAATGATAGGAAAAGGCTTTCAACTGAGATTAAATGAATGCTTGTTGGAAGAATGGAAAAAAGTCCCACTAGCTCAATAGTGTTGTTTGAAAGAGCCAGGCTGTGACCCAGTTAGAGGGTCAGAAAATTTGAGTATGTGTTACAATATATTCAGTGTATGGCAAGCTGTAAGGTAGAGCTGTCTATAGACTTTTAAAAAGCTCTGTTTCTTCCGCAAAAGTAAACACACAAGATGTTTTTACAAGGCTAGTCATTCCCTTGATACAACCGATTCTACATTCTCAAAGAGAAAGCAGTTAAGTACGCAGATACACAACCACCTCAAATTGACAGTCAGCCCTAAAATAGAGAAAAGGTACAAGGCCTAATGCCAAAGACAGTGAACTCTGGGGTCTGAAATGATCAGAAAATGCAATGAAGGTTCAGTCCTGGAACTGTAACAATGCAACAAGTTTTTGGAGTCTGTTACACAAGGATCCTTAATCTTCATGTTCAGACTTCAGAGAAACTCTAATTTTAGCCCTTTGGTGGGATTTGGGAGCCGGACTCATAAGCGCGAGGCCAAGGGTATACAAACAATCCTCGAGTGGAAGCATGCCCATGAAATATGCACATTTGTTACCTTCTGGTTATTGTCTGTGTGTTCACTTTGTCTCCATTAGTATTGGATGTTTTATCCCCCAGCAGAAGACATGTAAACTCTCTTTCATTTACTAAATCGGTACAAGTATGCCTTCAGGCTCACATGCAATAGCAAATAGAATAGCTGTTGTGACCACTTGTCTGTTTCGCTAAAGCAGGATAGGAAGGCAACAAGTAGTACATGAGCACTGAAAAATATCCCCCAAGTTAGACAAGTGCCAGACAGACAACAGAGCTGACCAAAGCTTCTCCTGCGGCTCTGGCACAGACAATCTGCACTGCATGCGAATCCCTAGCGTCTAAAACTGAGATCACAGTGCAGTTTCCCACTCATGCAGGATACAAATTGGCATTCTCTTTTCCATCCAGCTGATTAAATAGACAGATAGCAAAAGTGTGAGCTGCATTTCCCCAGGATACAACGATAAGAAGAGCCTCCTGTGAACTGCTGAAGATCAAAAGTGCCAAGTTTTACCAGTTCCTGTTGCTAATGAGGAAAACATTCATTACAAGTGTTTTCAAGAGTAACAGTACGTTTGCTGCCACAAATGGGTATCGCTGACAAGCACTATTTGTAGATATTTGGTACATGCTTAAAACTCTATTTTTTAATGCCATAACAAAACCAATGCAGAAACTGATGAGTCAGCAGGGCTATGATACTTTTTTGCTAATTATGTGCTAAGGTTTATGAAACTAATAACTGTTTTTAATAATAGTGAGGAGGAGAAAGCTTACATTTAGCGAATGCATTAAAATTTGCACAGGTAATTGGATTGTATGGGAATTCAAGATAAGAATAACTTAATTAAAATGAATTTTTAAAACAAATGACCCAGGTTGTTTTTTAATTCCTGCATGCCACCTTGAAAAAATAATTTACATCTCAGTGTAATCGGTACATAGTCATAACTGACTTCTAGATGAGGAGAAAAGCCAGGCAGAGGATGGGTATGTAAAGGAGGAAAAGGGGATTAGAGGTTCTGGTGTTCATCTATAAAAGTTACACTCATAAATATCCAGACCATTGTGAGAGGCAAAGAAACCAACTCCTAAACCAGGCAGTCACTATTTCTTATTTCCTTTGTCTCTCCTCCTGTCTTTCCCCCTGTGCTGGCTACTTTCTTTTACACCATCCTCACTGAAGCAAATTAACTTTGTTCTTGGAGGGGTCAGGTCTATATTCCCATATTCTCACCCAGCCTCAGAGTTGATATCATCTCTCTTCCAACTTCTGATAATTCTGCATTAGCTAGCAAACACTACAGCATTTCTGTGCTGTGTTTTCACCACCCAAGTTCCAATCTGGAAAGGTCTTTTCTCTTTGTATGTGTCACACGTACCTCATCATACAATACCTTTTTCAGATTCATATTTGAAATGTTTCCAAGAGGAACATAGAGGATATTGAGCCTGTTTAGGTGTGAGTCTGGATGGTTAGAGAGCACTCAGATATGAGAGATCTACATGCTGTGGGAAAAGGGAAGGTCTATTAATTCATGATCGAGATTGGAGATGGAGATCCACTGTGCTTATGCACCCACACCCTGGCACTTGTCATCCTGAGCTCAGTAACTCACTGAAAATGAACAAAGAATAAGTGAAAAGAATTATTATCCCCAATTAGAGCCAAGATGGAGAGTGCAAGTGACATGCTCCGGGTCCCACAAGCTGTACTAAAGCAAAGAAGTGAAACCAAACCCTTGGGATCCTTGCCCAGGTGTTTTCGTTCCCCTTGACAAGGTGTAAGCATCCTTCAACCAGTGCAATTCCTGAATCACATATCACACAAGGAAACCCTTTTTTACTGTGAGGGTAACTGAGCACTGGTACAGGTTTCCTGGAGAGGCTATGGAATCTCCATCCTTGGCAATATTAAAAATATGCCTGGACATGGCCCTGGGCAACCAGCTCTAGATAACCTAGCAGCAGGGGCTTGGACACAATGACCTACAGAAGTCGCTTCCCACCTCAACCATTCTGTGATTTTGTGATCTACCTTTCCAGAACCCCAGTAAAATCAGTGACTGCTGGTCCCGGATTTGAAAACTGCACTGCCTTCCTGTCTACCTCTGTTGGGAAAACCTGTCGCTAAAAGGGAGGCTAGGCCTGAGGTTACAGAGTGTTCACTCCTCTGCCCAGTTTCACAGAGTGTTCACTCCTCTGCCCAATTTCACAGTGACTTTTACAAGACACAGTTGGGGAAATGCGATTATTACTCTGTTTTCATTTTATTTTTTGTTTTCCCAGAGAAAACTGCTTTTCTCCAATAGGATAAAAATAGCCTTCCACAATTGTTCTATCCCTTTAAACTTAGTGAATAATTGAAGAATGCTTTCCCGGTAGTTAGTAATGAAAGAGGTTTACTCTGAATCTTTCTCCATTATCCAGCGCCAGCACTTTCCTCCGTTGCTGAGGTTGCAAGAGAAAGCAAGGGGTGACAGGTGCTTGTATATCTCTTCATGAACAAATGAAGCAAATTCTGCTGCCATCTGGCTGGGAGTAAATCTGCAGTAACTCCACTGGATAACTGAGGAAACTCTGGACTTACTCAAGAATAACTGAAAGCAAAATGTTAAACTACATTTTGCATCTGGCATGTTCAAAAGAACATGTGACTAATGAGATTGACATGTCTATAAATGTATGACAAAGTACCAACCCATATGGCTTGCTTTTTTTACCAGCTCTTCCCTCCTACTCTCGATTATTCACCTATGGGTACCAACATTAACTTCAAGGCAGTTTTCCTGCTATTACATGTTGTTGCTTCTCTACCCATGTTAACCAAGTTGTACTGAATTTCTTCTCTGCTAGATGGATACTCCTATTGGTATAAAATAGCTTCCTACAGCAACTGCTGGCAGCTTAGATTCCCAGCCTACAGATGGAGGGATCTGTGCAAACAAGGCTCTGCCTCCATTCCCAGCACAATTTGGCTTCTGTTCTCTTTTATGGCAAGCATCTATCTGGATACAGCTCCAGATAAGGGTCTCCTGCCTCTATATTCCACTGAAATATTGGACCCCTAATTTAATTTTTGCCAGAGATAGGCTTGAACAACCGCACTCTATGGAAGTCAGAAAAGATGGTGCATATTTAACTGCTTTAATTATCTTCTAATTTCTTTCACAGCTCTAATGGCACTTATATAAGCTCCATCTTAAAAGAGAAGACATTCATGTTAGCATCTGGGGGAAAAAAGTGGAGGGAAATTTTTTTGTTTAGTTAGGCCTTGGCTGTTTTTGGAGCTTTTGTTCTTCCAAGTCAGGTAGAGCAGGGGAGTTTTTTGAAAGCATAGGGACACTAGAGGACACATGTAATACATTAAAAATTCATGCCCCAGGAGTGATGGAGGCTATTTAGGTTTCATTTATCTATGGACTTCTGGCAGGTTTTGTTGTAAAGAAAAAGCAAACAAAAAGTCCTGCAGCTTATTTCTCTTCTCAGAAGAGGAAATTAAATGATGCTAGGTATGGTGCTGAGAAATTAGAATGAAGCATTGCCTCATTTTCTCTTACTAGAGCTTTATGGATACTAGAAATCCTAGAAGGAGTGAGGTTTTATGTAACCTGGATGGAGAGCTTAGTCACAGAAAAAACAAGCTACTAGAAGCCGCATGCTCAGAGTTGGCATTGAATTGAACTGAGCCTGTAATACTTCGTTTGGGGGTGAGGGAAATGGGTACAGCGTAAGGCATCCTTTGGTTTGGTGCAGACCTTAACCTGCTGCCTCTAGGAAACTGAATGTTAAAAGGAATTGCTGTGCCTGTGCACACCGTAAGATTGCAAAAGAAAAGCCATTAAAACTTGCCTTAATTTAAAAAAAAAATACCTGCTGAGGAAAAATCATAGCCCATAATTCTGAGACTGTTCCTTCATTTTTCTGTTAATTTTAAATTTGCTCTGAAATCAAACTCCCTTTGCCTTCTAATGCACAACACTAAAACAACTGACAATACTGTCATTCCCTTTTATTTATTTATTGCTTCTGCTTATAATTTTAAAATTCTTATATGGATTCCTGAAAAAAAGTGCAACAAAAGCAAATTAATAGAAAATTAACTGATGTTTCAGAATGCAAAGGCATGACTTTGTTTAAAGTGCCTTGTAGTGAGCTTCACATGAGATACTGAAATCTGAATTACCTGACATTTTGAAGAGGTTAGCTGATTGCAAACCATTGCAGTTGGCAGTGTTTCTTGAGTGATCCCTGCCATTCAGTGATGAGGTGCCATGGAGAAGAAAAGGCAAGTGAAAGCAGGAGGAAAGGGACCACAGTCTTTGAAAGGCAAGGAGGAAGAAGTAAGGATCTTTGAGCCAGAAACAGTCAATCACTAAGGTATGCAAGAGCAGGATGGGAATTGTTTGAGGTTTGCAGCAGGTTCATCTAAAGACTCTATAGGACTTCATGGGCCAGACTTGTGCCACTACTTAACCTCAGAGGCTCACTTCCTCCTACTGAATTATCTTTCCCAGTGAAACACTTTTACTCACTTCCTACCTGTGCTAGTCTTTCTATGGCTTCAGAATGTGCTATGTCTAGAAATTTAGGAATTTTTCTTTAGTCTTTTTTTTAATAATCTGACCCATAAACCTTTCCAGCTAAAGAGACTCCTTGGATCCCTGAACCTTTATTTATGTTTAATGCAAAACCTAAATAATTGTTGAGTATTCCCAGTATTGTCCTGTGAGTGCTCATGTGTTGGGACATAACAGTTTCTTCCTTTAGATTATGTTAAAGTTGATGGTACCAGTTAGAGCATGTAAAAGCTATCCGACTTGTTTGTTAAAATACTGGCAGGACTTAAGAGGGTAAAGTGAACTGGTGCTGACCAAACAGGATTCAGCTCTTTGCCTAGGCTTAACCCTCCCATAATGCACAAGAAATCCAACTGTCCAAGCACATATCTTAATTCTCAAAAGAAGCTACTTGTTACCACACAACAGGGACAGTTCACACTTCACTAGCTGGATACAGCTATTCCTACGTTGCTGACTACAAAGCAGTTGACTAAAGGAAGACAGGATGCAGAGCAGGGTCATTGCCATCAAACAAGGCTGTAGAGATCTCTGGGAGTAGTACGTATGACTTAGTACGCATGCTACACACAGTGAGTTTGGGTGCATGGTGAACAGGGAAGATTGATCTCTTCCAAATAGAAACTGTAATAGAAACAGAGACAAACCAAAGATTAAAGGAGAATGAGACGAAAAGAACAGCAAAGAAGCTCCAGCTGGGAAAAGTACATCTATGGGAAAATAAAACAGATGTAAGTGGGGCAAAAATCAGTTGATGGTATGATGGCAACGTATTTTTACATGCGATTTATACCATCACAAACAAAAGGAAAAACACACTGTTTATCGACTTCTCAGAAGACTGGATCAGTGTTGCAGCAAGACAAGGAGGCTTTTTTATAGAGCTGTGCCATCAAGTTGATTTTCAGTTTCTGTTTCAAAAACAACTAAACAGCAGGCAAAGGGCAAATGTCAGAAAATGACTTGAGAGGCATAAAGCTCAGGCGAAGGAAAAACACACCTAGCATTTTCTGCAGCCTCTTATTTAGATTGCTTGAGTCTCAGTAGGTGGAGTTTTTTATCTTTATTTTAGGATTTGGAGTTGTGCCTTGCCCATCCCCTCTCCCAGTTTAGTCTGACATCTTGGAAGAACTCTCATCTCCCTGTTAACTGTATATCAAAGAGTGGTATGTTGTGCACTACTGTAACTCCTAATAATATTGCAAATATTTTGAAGCTTTTTTTTTTCTTGATCATCACTACAAGGGGAAAAAGGCAACAGAGGCATTTAAGCACCTGTTAAATCTGGCAGATATTATTCTTAATGGAACATGATTTTCTTTTAAATATAGTTTTCCTGGTTCTAATTCTTTGTGTCAAAATTCTGCTTGCTGAGTTAAGCTCTATTATACGAATTCCTTGTTACATGTTATCTTGTTCCAGTACTGTAAACATTTTTTCATGGCTTTAAGCTGTGGTCAAGTAGATTTTAGCAGATATGGCAAAAGTTAAGCATTAAGAGAATTGCTTTCATTCCTGAAACATATTTCTCATTCCTGCAGGGCACTGTGTGAAGGAAAACCTTCTGAACTTGTTTGATGAGGAGCTGATTTAGGACTACAATACTAAAAGAGGGGGGGTGAGGGTGAAAAATCAATTTTTGGACAGGGTTCTCTTGTTGAGGCTTTGTTTCATTTACAGGTTGAGAATCTTGCAGAAAAGCTGATCCCTAGTCGGTTATGGTTTTCCATTGAGCCTTACAATGAAAGAATTTGTATAAAACAAATAACAAAACCAAGCCTTTTTTTATTTTTTTTTGGGGGGGGGGTTGCTGGGTTGTTTTTAAGGGGGAGAAAGATAAAAATATGCAGCTTGATAAGAAAAGTTCATAGACTATTTTGTGAAATTAAAAATTATTCCAACAGCTTGGGAAACCTAAGCTAGCCTGGAACCTACAATAAAATACAGAGAACATTTTTCTGCATGATTTGCAAAATTTTAGCTAGTTTGAGTAAAAATTATTCTTACTCTCATAGAGATTAAGCACCATAGCTTGGTGTTTGTGGTGGATGAAGGAGAAAAAAACCCAGGGAAAATTACTGCCTGTATTAAAAAGGTTTTTACCTGCTTACTGTATCACCCTATTGACCATGCAGGGATTTGGAAACATTTATGAGTAAGACTGTCTTCCACTATATCACATATAAATATAATCGTGGGATTTTATCCTGCCACTGCCGAAGTCAATGAAAAAAACTCATTTTGACTTTAATAAGAGAATAATTCTCTCTCTTCAGAGACAGCAGATGTGTTAATATACGTGAGTAACCCTAAGAATCTCATTTAAGTTTAGCACCAAAAATGACTAGACTCTAGCTATCGTACTCGTCTAGTAAATGGGGCAAGGAAAGCTACTCTCATGCTCTCTTTTTACAGAACAGGATTATAAAAGGAGATGACAAATATTATTTATTTGACAGCCACTCCAGCATTAATTTAAATATTCTGCAGAGCTTAACATATAAGTGTGTGTATATGCACTGTTATACAGTATTGATTACATAAAAAGGGTAATACCACAATGAACTGTATGGAAGCCTTGCAGTACTTATTTTGTTAAGAAATTCATAATCCCTTATACAAAGGAAAAACTGCTCAATGAAGTGTAATGCTGTGATCCTCAGATAATTTTCCAAAGATTGGGCTGAGTTATACATTATGTTGAGCGGAGTAGGGGGGGCTACACCCATCAAAATGAAAAATGAAGTGTGGTCAGCAGACGTTTTCTGAAACAAGCAATTATAGAGGACAATATTTGCTAGGCTGCTTGTAATCATGACTAATAATCATTAATTATTTTTAAGGTATTTATTGCTACCTAAACCTCATACTATGAATTTTAATAACAGTAATATCTAGCAATATCTAGCAACACCTATTAGCTGGTACTCAAAGATTCTTTTGTTTTCAGAAAGACATATTATTACCCTGTGCTGGAAAAAACAGCTGTGACATACCACCACATTATAAGCTTTCAGGAACTCAGTGATGGAAATAAGCATTTATAACCAAGAGCAGTTACATAATGAACCTCTCATGAAGGCTTCCTAGATACATATTAAAGCTGAAATATTCAAAATGAAATTAAATTATAAAAGTCTTGACCTAAGGGCCAGGTTAAAAATGAATAACCAGGAGATATGTGAAAAAGCTTCATTCAGACTTGAAACAAAAACCCGAAATACTTTTCCAGTTTGATGTAGCCTGCCATATTATCGCTACTTTCTCAACACCAAGGACCACAAGCTATTTTAAGGAGCTGCTAACATTAAGTTCATTTGACAAACATAAATTTTTAAGCAAAAAGTGTTGAAATTCATTAGGAAAAATGAGATTATGGGAAATATCCTCTGTCACTAGCTTTGGGATGACCATTATTTACCTGGAGAAGACATACAGCTCCTTCTCAATTAGACTGCATTATACCATATGTCAGCAGTGTCATCTTTGCCACACTGTATCATCATATATTATGACTGTCCTAAGGGAGTGTGAGAAAGGTCTCTTTAAAGGGGGAAAAAAAGAAAGGTTCCCATCTCCTGCTCTTTATTTTGATAGAGGACGCTTCGTGGTAATGAAGTTCTTCATGGTTTGCATTTTAAGAGAGGCTCTATCTTCCACCTGCCACACGGCAATGAGAAAGGACGGTGGAAATCCTTACTGCTTTTACTGAAGCCTTGACTCCCAGTAGACATGGTTGTGAACGGATATCTGATAAATTACGTTTGAAAAATAAAGGCATCTGGATATAACTTTCTCTCTCGGACACTGCTGGTGATAGGAATTGTCTTGATGTAAGTGCACATGGTTTAAACTTGGCCTTTTTATTGAGGCCACTGTTCCCATAGAAATCTATTCTCTTGATGTTGTGTTACAAATAAGTGACCCCCTTACACCAGTGACTACTCATCTGGTAGCATGTACAACATTTGGCTCCATGCCACAAGATTGATTGCTTTTCTGAATGTTGGAATGCCTCAAAATTAAAGTTAAGTTACACTATTAATTGATTCAGAATGGCTTTTTCGGAGTAATTATGTTGAAGAAGGGTCTGTCAATACAATTTGCTCTCAGTTGTCAGTGCACCATCAAATATAACGGGATTGGGTGCACATGCGATAGTAACTTGGATGACCACAGCAGTATTTGTCAAAAAAAATCTCCATATAGAAGAAATAGAGAGAAGGTGAAGTTATATTTAATCTGTTTTGCATTGCAGAGGGTGTTCTAATAAATGTAGTTTTGCTGTTTATTTGGAAGCTCTGTAATGTTCATTTATGCACAAAGGTAAGGGTGATATGTTGGCAATGTAGCTGTGTATTCGCACACTTCAGGCTCAAATCATGAAATTGCAGCACTGAGATAGAAGACTCTGTCCAGGACAAATACACATTGCCTGACTAATCCCACAGGCAGCCTTTTTAAATGAACTAAATTGTGTAGATGAGGGTACAGCAGTCCAGAAAGGTTCATCAGATGCCCACAACTCAGCATGAAAGTCAAGTTTAGAACTCGGGTATGCACAGATCAGGGACAATGGTGTCCTAATCTGATGCTCAAGGTAGTCAATCATCCGGTCTTCTGAATAGGAAAAAATTCTAGTGTGCTCAAACCTTCTTAAAGCAAGCTCTGCACAGAACCAAGATCACCTTCAATAAACCATCTTGCGAAATAGTAACATGAAACATCTGTCTTCTACTGGCTTCTGTCATTTTCCTAGGGAATTATTTTGGAGATCTTTTGTTTATTTCATGCTAGTATATAGAGGAGAACTGCACATTGCAGTCTTTCATTCTGTTTTGTTCGATTACAGTCATAGATGGGCAGATACACCACAGGAAATATTTCTTCAACACAATCAATGCTGTATCTGTGACACTTTTTAATGCTTATCTCACTGAAATCAAACAAACAGGTTTGTAAACTTTTCCCTATTTCCTTTAGTTACTCAAAACTACTTCCCAGGTCCTCCGACATTCATTTTAAGGTGACACCTTTTCCGAAAGTACAATTATTTTTCCTTTCATAGTCTCTAATCAACAGCAAGATAAAAGCCCACTTCATGATTAAAACTTAAAGTCATAGTAACTAAGCGCATTCTATTCTCTAAACTCAGTACAGTCTGTCTACTGTAAGTTAAGAATTTAACTGTTTAGAATTTTCCAGAAAAACAATTTGACAGTCTTGAGACAAATGTAGACTCCCTTTCACTGCTGTATGAATGATTTAACTTACTTAAACCTCACCTGTTTTCCAAGATCCACCTCAGAGCCAATATACCATTTTAATTTCATTCCCTGTTTTGGGATAAAAAGGATGCAAAGATACCAAGCTAGCTCATACTCCACAGGCTGAGATTCACCTCCAGTTATCTTATTAAAATTAAAAGGATGACCTGTATGAGTTAGTACTGGAGAGGCAAGTAATGGGGACAAGTGTATAATGCAGATCCATTGCATAGATGTACTGTAAAACATCCACCCTTGATTAGGTTAACTTCTTTTTCACCACTAAAATTGTGGCTGTTCTCCTCTTGTGCAGCAGAAGTGCAAGTTGGCCAGGGATTTAAATCATTACTTCTGCTACTTTCTTACAGAACAGGATTCAAACACCTGTTAATTTGCTGAGGCAGATGTTTCTGTTCATCTTCTCTAATAACCCCTCTATAGTTTGCATTTCTCAGGTTCTGTAGGGGCACTAAGTTAACAAGTCCAGTTCATATTTCAGAGGAAATGTAATCAGTAAATCACCTATATTAGTCTGATGTCCACACACAGGGGTTTTATTATTAAGGATATTTTGAAAGGTTCACTGAATATTACACATTGAAATAAGTGCCTGTTGCTTGGGAGCAATTTCCAAGCTGTCTTCTGGGAACTAGGACACACTTAAAAGGATTTAGTGGTGGAAATCTTTCACTTAGAAAATCCATTTCTGCAATTCACAAGTTAAAGAAATAGAAAATGTTTCTTTGCCAACTTCAACTGCAGAAAATGCATGTGAATAGCTTCCCACCCCTGAAACAGAGCTAATTTCTGCAGAAGTTCATCCCAGAGATGTATTTCTGAGTCGGTGTTTTGCTTCACTGTTCACATCTTGAATTGTGTGCATTCTATCATATCTATCATTTTGCCCTTACACAGTTAAGGAATTTGGTCTTTTCAGTTGAGTGAGCTGGGAAAGGAGAGTGCATCACTTCTCTTTTTAAAACATTCCGTAGTACTTGGCTCCTGCGTGTGTCTGAAAACAGTAAATGTTTAATGAAATAGCTGAGAAAACAAAGCACAAATTACCGCATACATCATGCTCCACATTTACAGTAGCAGAAGCAGTGGCACTTTGGAAGTATTTCCCTCCCCTCTCTCCTTCCTGATCATTGCTGCTGTTGTTCCTGTCCTTGTTTGGAGAAGTCACGAAGTCCTTCCATCTGTCAAGCCATCATTTCTCAGAAATAAAGATGATCCAGACAAAGTCAGCTCCAGTTACAGGAGGTAAGTGTCTCTAGGCACTCAGCTGGGAGGCTTCTTCCTCTGGCTCAGTCCTTAGGCAAGGATTTGGGGGACAGGGAAGGAAGAGGGGGTCTATTATTGGGTCTTATTTCAAAAGCTAGCTCCTATCTCAGGCTTGATTTCAAAGACTAGAATCTTCACTGAGGAAAGGCATAAGTATTAAGCAAAAGGGGATTTCCCAACTTGAAATCACCAAATAAAAATTCCAAATGCCTGATTTGTCTTGACGATATCTGATTTTCAGCACTAATTCTGCCTTTGTTTCTAAGTAAATTAAATATGATGAAAGAAGAATTGATCAAATTCCTAGTACCAATTCTATCTGTAGACAACCTGAGCTTTTCAAATATGTACTCTGCCAAGACACATCCTGTGTGATCTCAGGACAATTTGTTACCTTCCGTAAGACTTCTTTATCTGTGAAAGGGGGATTATACTTCCCTGCCCCATGTGCAGATGGTGAGTTAAATCTTCTAATTGCTACAGGGCTCTCAGGTACAGTGCAAACTCTGGATTTTTAGACCCAGGACAGAGTATAGTGTCTTACATCTAAAATGTTTCCATGTGAAGTCAGTGTCTGGGCAGTTTTCTGATTGCTATAATTGAAAGCTTATTTTGGTGAGTTTTCTTGGCCATCATAGACATGGTGTTTGGATGAGTGACCAAAACAAGCATTTGCTCAACATCTGAGTGAAAGACTCCGAAAGATGTTTTGCCTGTAAGACCCAATCAGAGCAATTTTTTTTTCCCCCATCTTGCCACTTTTAACCTAGAAACACTGCCATCAAGCAAGTCTCTACACATTTTTCTCTGGGTTACTGGAATTTAAAACCAGTCAGGTTGCTAGATGGAGACCAAAGCTAGCTCCAGACTCACAGGAAGGATGTAATTTGTGAGGAAAATATAACTGCAAAGGAGTCTGTCAAAGATAAAGTTTCACAGTCTTTTAGTTGTCTGGGATTTCTCTCCACTCACAGAAATTTCCAGTGCAAAGCTACTGGAGCTACTTCTAGGAAAAAGCCAAAACTCTGAAGTTTACTTATGAAAGCAGCAAGAAGAGACTGCCTGGGCAAGTCATGTTTGCTAGACCACAGGGTGTCAACAGTTCACAAGAAGAGCCCTGTATTGCCCCAGGTACTCCTACAGCAGTAGATCAGGAAGCCTCTGACAGCAGAAAACGCTTCTGAATTTTTGACTAGCAGATGAAGAATATATCCTCAAATACTACAACATTGACCAAGATCTTAATGCTGACTGGTAACTTTTTTACTATATGCTTGTTGTACAGCCTGGAGTAGACAAAATGACACATATGTTAGAAAAAACAATTAGTCTGAAGTTGGTGAAGAAGACAGTAGCTAAGGAAGGCTTAGACTGCCTGTTTCCTGAGAATTGACCTACTGGGTCAGAACAGAGTTGGGCTAAATCAGCCCCAAATGTATAACAAACGCAAACTTCCTCTTGGTTGAGATTGTGATCCAAATAACTTGCCTCCAACTTTGAATCCATACCCCACCATCCCAAAATAAAAGGTGGAGCACCCACCACAACAGAGGAAAAGAATACAATCCAGAATTTGTCATTCTGTATTTGCTTTGCTTTGTATTTACTATAACATTCTGCACAACAGTTTGCTTGATTGGGTCACTTTGCTCGATGAATTTTGTCTTCCTTCCAAACAGATGGTGTGAGCCTAGGAATGGTTTTAATAAAATTCCTTTTGTACTGGTTATATGGCACTTATTTGGCAAATGTCACTCTACAGACACACTTTAGGTTTAAGATCATACTGTAATGGCTTAAATCTCCCACCAGCTGCCACAAAATTAGAGCCACATTAATATCAACAGAGAAATTAGGAGTTCTGGTAATTCAGTTGGGAATTTGAGGGAATATTTTATAGGCATTCACAAGATTTGCAGTGAGAAGGGATTGTGAAAGTCTGCCCTAGCATTAGACAGTAATAATATTAAGGCTTGAAAGTCTGAAATACATTCTGTCCTTTACTGTCTGAGCTAACCAGACAATGCAGGTAGTCTGCATCTTCATCATGACAGCCTGGAAGGAATGTCCGCAAGGTGTATATATCCCAGGTGAATATTTTTCAATGAACTATCAGAAAAAGGTTTTTGAAAATAATGTGAGGTTTGTAGAGGGCTCTACACTGTAAAACATCTCTAAAGTAACTGGGGAATGTAGCAAGAGATGTGCAGAACATCATGGGATACGGACAGTCCAGGCTTCTATTAGGAGAGGGAGTACTTGGGCAGGCCAGAGAGCAGGGGTGACTCCATGTAAAATCAGAATAATTCAAAGCAAAGACAGAAGAAGGCAAATTCAGATACTTCTCTAGATGTTACATTCAGACTGACTGCAGAGGCATACAATTGTTTTAAAGAGATATATTAATCTTCCCCCTCCACCTCCTTTGATCTCTAAAATGCCGCAGACATCAGTGCATTTACCAGGGCTTTGTATGGGAAGTGAATGATGTGGTTGATATGCTAGAACAGTTAAATGCAACCGCAACAAAATTCCCCCACGGGTAAGGCAGTGCTATTTAGTTATTTTTACTATTATGGCCAATGGGGAAATTATATTTTCTTTTAGAATATATGAGATTGGCTGTGGTCTGAGAAGGGGTATCACAGTAGAAAGACCACTACTGTGCTCTCTTATGGCAGTTCCTGTGTTCCAGAGTGTATGCACATTATCCGATAGCTGCAAATGAACATATAAAAGTTAAGAGGCTTTTTGAAAATGATGTTTTTCAGCCTGCAATATTACATTAATTACACCACAGAGGTATGAGAAACTGTCATTAATGTGATCACACTATAATGATGGATAAAGAAACCCTTATAAGTAGAAGGGACTGAGTACCCAGGATAATTAGGAGTTTTTCTGCTGAAAACACTAATGGCAAAAAGGCAAAAGAAAAAAAAATAGTGTTAAATAAAAAAAAAAGGCAACTTTTAATATTATAAGAGAGGTCTTGAAAATAGGGCAGATAATGGGGATATTCATTCAAAGAGCTCGTTATTATAAATCTGCATTAGCATTAGTTTTTCAGATCACTGCTGGATATGAAATCACAGTTTACAGACTGTACAGATCCTAGTTTTTAACTGTTAAGCTGTAGAAAAATGGGTCTATGTCAAACTAGATTCAACAGCCAGCAAGTACGCTTGGCTAAATGTCTCCTGATATTCAGAGCTGAACTAATGGCTATCATTCTGACTGTAACAGGCCACTCTGCAGTTTTATTAGATCCTCTTCTGGGACCCGACATTTTGAGATGTGTTTTGGGGGGTGGGGGAGTGTCATATAAATTATTATTAATTTTTTAGAGAAAAAAAATACTGTAATAAGCAGCTGCTAGCCAGTAAACATTTAAGAAGCCCCAAAGCTAAAGGGAAGGCTATTCCATCCAGTCACAATAATAGCTGGATTTTCTGAGTCTTCTATACACTAAAACCAGAGTTTAACAACTCCATTAGGTTAGAATACACTGCTCCCTCTGAAACACTGCTCCCAGAAGCTAGTTTGTGATGTGTTATTGGAAAAGAAGTTATTAAAGCTTTCTAAATTGCAAGTCAAACAAAATGGCATCTTTTTTATTTGAACTAGCAAACAAAGCCCCAATGGTCAAACTGCATTTGCCCAATTCTTACAACAGTAGTCTTCTTCAGAAAGAAAAGTTAAAAGACTAGCAATATCTTCAGAGGCATCTGTCCAATTGCAAACTTGCATGCACAGATTTGTGGTCCAACTACCACATGGTACATGTGATTGCTGTGACTCACCATAGTCAATTAATTGAACAACTGAATAGCTTTACCAGTTTACCTAAGTCTAGTGACTACACCTGCAGACCAGGTAACCAACCATGAAGAGCTATTTGCCCATGAAATTGGAGATATTGGTAGGTGTAGTTTCACATGCAATCAGATACCAAAAAGAAAAGCTAGCAAAATACAGCAGTGGTGTCTAGGTCTGCCTTACGTGACCCTTTTTTTCAAAATGGTTCTTGTATTTGGGAATATTTGAAAAAATGTCATGTAATAAAAAGGTATCATATAAGGATATGCATGTTCACATATATACATGCATATATGTACATCAATACACATATATGCAGATGCATGTATTTGCATATGTATATGTATATACATACTGTCATGAATAACTCCTGCCTGGGATCTCAAGGATTTATCTGTATGTGAGCAGCACTATATAACCATTATCAGAGCAGGGAAGGACTTCAGTATTTGATTTGTGACTGCGTGGAGGTTTCCTTGGCTCTAATTGAGCAAACACTGGTTCACTGGGCTTGACGTTGTTCTTGTACTGGTATCAAGCTGAAATAACTCTATCAAGGGCAGATGACCTTTGCGAACATAAACAAAGAGAATTATATCCTCCATTAAATAAAAAGCTTGAAGGAGTACTTCTAAGACGCAAGCAAGGCAATTCATTAGGTTTGGGTGTTGTCCTCCTTAAGGGTTTTCCTTGTGACTCCAATAGAAATTTTATTCAGATATAATTTTTAGAGGCTTTAAGTTGGGGATTTTTATCTTGTTTTGGTCTTATTTGTTCTAGCTGCTATACGCCAAGTACTACAGCAGGGCAGTAGCTCAGATATATTCTGCTAAAAATCTTTATTAGTCTCACAGTGAAACTGCCCTCAGATCTACCTTCTATGAATACACCTTGAAAGACAAAAGAATTTACTTGGAATGGCTAAGGCAGGAAGTAAACTCCCATGTCTTCTATTGTAGGTAAACATCACCAGCCCTAAGTATGGAGTTAAAGGATTTGTCTCCCCTCTACTAGTGCCATCTGTTTATACTACAGAGGCCTCTGTCACAAGATGCGATAGCAGTTTTCAGTGCTGCACTTGGGCCTCATGATAGGAGCCAAATAAACCTGCTATTGAAGACCAGCCTCTTACATTGATAAACATAAAACTGATGCTGCCATCTGTTTCCTTGTCTTAAAAGCAGACAATCTGGGGACAGTAGCAGAAATTGGGTTTTTTTGTGTTCTGTTTTTCCTTTAAATGCATTTTATCATTTAATATTTTTTCCACTGAGTGTTTTTGGAGCCATTCTGTGCTTACAACTGCAGAAGACTGTCAAATGACCATAATAGTGATGACTAAATGCAGATGTTGCTTCAGGTGTTACTAATGGAACTTGTGGTCCTGCTTTTCTAAACAGATATTAAATTTGCTGTTCAATTTTCTATTAGAACATTTTCCCTTCTCCTGACTTTAAAATGTTTTGTGCTGCACAGAGTAGGAAAGAAAAATGCCTGCTGCCTTGACTCCTACCTTACCTATAAGCTACATGTTCTTCCATAACCAACCAAATAGGGAAGAACAATGTCCTTTTAAATTGTTCTGGCATACAGTATCTTACACTTCAAAGCACTCCACAAATCAAAGTGATCATGTTTCCTCCACATTGAATTTACATCCCTGGTTTCATCAGAAGACTAATAAGATATTTGTTAGGTCTGTCAGGTTTCAAATTATCTGTCAGAGAGATTCTGGATCTGATACACTCTCAAAACATTCACGGCCAACTGTTCTGAATTTTTTAAAAATTATAGGAAATTTAAAAAAAAAAAGATTTTCCACTTTTTATGGAAACCCTTTTATAAAAACATAAAGAACTTTCAGAGCAACAGTTATGTCTCAATGTCATAGGTCCACAGAACCTTCTTTATGATAATATTCCTCATTCCTTACAAAAATTATAGAAATTTTTGTAAAGCAATCTTACATCTTCATGCAACAAACACAGAAAGAAGCAAAACCAGGTCTTTGCAGCCTCATAGACTGAGCCTATCACTGATACAGAAAAAAAATGCAAAGTACACACAAAGTTGCTCCAGTAGCTCCATTTAAAGACTACTCCAATCTGAGCAGTGCCTGCTTAAATTGCTACTCCAAACTTCTGAACCTCAGGTATGCTGAAAAAAGGTCTATAGAAAAATTAAGAGTGAAGTACTTAGTCCAGTTGATTTGTCAGAGAAGAGTTACACAGACAGGGAAAAGAACAGTTGAGGTGATGTCTTAGTTTATAATTTCTTCCTTGCTTCTGACCTTACATTTACATTTCCTACACTTCTGTTTCTTTAAGAGAGAAATCCACTCTTTTGCAAGACTTATGAGGCCTCATGCAGGTTCTTTTCACAGTGGTGTACTTTGGTTCTAGAGAATGCATTGCTAATGAAATATTCTAGGCTCCAGGGCCACTAAACCTAATATTGTGACATATTTTTACTAATTGATTGGTACCCCTGTTGACCAAGTCTAGGAGGAGACTGACATGGAGAACTAAATTGCTAAAAAACAGTTGAGTTCAGGAACACAAACAAAAAACGGACAGAAGGAAAGGAAGTTCTCCATGCCAAAAGCTGTTTACAAAGAACTATTTGTGCGACATAAGGATATTCTTCCCATTTATTTAAAGCAGGAGAATAGTTTTCTGTCTGGACACCTCAGCAAGTGTCTGTAATACACTNTAAGTAGTTTTTGCAGCCAAGTATAACTGAAGTTGCACCAGCAGAGCTAATAACTGAAGATGTTGTGGTTAAGAGTTCAGACTGCACTAGACAAATCTATTAGAGTTCTTAGCTCCATCTTGATAGTGTCTGTACTGCTGTTATTACCTATGTAAGCTCACATGAATCTGCCTGTTCATACTGTATCAAAACTTTGATATATGTAAAGGGTTTCAGAGAACTTATGCCCAGAGAAGAATGAAGATTACGTTCTACAACCCAAGAGAGAAGTCAAGAGGATCAGTACTTAGCCCTAATAAATCTCATCTCTAACTTCTGCGTGGGTGAACAGAAAAAGTCTGCTTTACATCCAGTAATAGAGATGTCATTTCAAGTGTGGAGCCTGATACCATGGGGACATACTGTTGACACTTTTGAATTACTGGGCTCACAGGGACTACAAAACACATGGATGTGTAAGGTCTGTACACCATCTGGGCGAGTCTGAGGTGAAGAACATTCCATGTGTAAGAGCAACACATGTTCAGAGTACCCAACAAAGTAATTGTTGCCAAAGAACAGTTAGAGGATTGCAGCAATGAGTAAGGAGGCCCAAACTTGTTTTTAGCCTTTAGAATGCTCTGCAAGAAATGGACAGAGCTACTGCACCTCACCAGTATAACCTGTATCCTTCAGAAAGGAGCTGGCAAAGTATGCTATTTCATCGTACTTTAGCTCATGGTATACCCTCAGCTTTAGACACCATGAAATATTGATCCCTTGTACTTACAGTATCTAAAAATAGCAGAGGGTAAGCCGTCTAGCCTGGCACCAGAACTGCACACAGATCTTTTAGAGATGTCCAGGTTCTAAAATGTGATGATTTAACATTTTAACACCCATCTAGCACCAATTAAAAAACAAAAGTCATATTTTGGTTGATTTTTTACTGTTTTGGACTCAGCTCCCAGATTATTCATATTTGCTTTCCTTATCCCTATTATCAGTCTCCTGTAGTTTCTCAGCTGAATGCTAACCTGACTTTTCTGCTTCCAAACTCCACAGATCTAGCTGTGCCTGAGCAAAACCCAAACTCATATTGATAATTTTATGCACAATTAGTGTTAATATTTTAGTCTCAGACCCTCAAAAGTAGTTATTTAGGACATTCCCAGATGCAGAGCAGGAATTAAACATAAGGCATTCTCCCAAAGTCTGGCTAACCTAAAACTGCAATGTAGAAATACGTCCATTTCTGCATCCTTCCAAACTCATTAAGAACCAGCAATGTCTGTTCACACTGCTGTGCTGCTGGTATTCCCAGGAGTTTGAAGGAACCTGTACTTCATACATGATTTGAATAGAATTTACTGCTCCCTACATTGAATGGTCTTTATGTTATTAATTTTCCATGCTGGTCTTGTCTCTGACTTCTGCATCTTAAGGACACAATATGAAAGTTTCAAGAAGTATCATCTCAGCAGCACTCAAAAGCTTTAAACTCAGGCATGCAAAATAATTATAATCTGATTATTAAAAATTCGTAAAGATTGCTAACAAATACTAATCATTAACTACAAGTCGTCTGCAAGAGGAACATCACAGCAATTTTACTACTGCTGTAATGAATACAATTACCAATACGATTTAACATTTAGTGCCTCCTTTCTCTTCAAGAGGAGCTCTCATAAGAACATCAGCCTGATATTTTTAATTAACAAGGCCAAACATGCTACCAGAATTTTCTTCATGAGTACTAAGCTGATTATATTGGGAGTTTAATATATCTCCCAAAGTCACTCAAGGGCTTTTGACCATGTTGACAACATCTAGATATGAGCAAAATCCTGAACAAGGCTGCTGAGCAACTACCTGTTGGTAGCTCCTGTGAGGGAGCAAGTAGAATGCATTGAGCTTGGCCTGGGGGCAAATGAGGAACAAGTTGAAAGCTTGTGGGTTAGAATTAAGGGACAGGCTCACAAGGGTGACATTACGGTGGGTGTGTACTACAGGCCACCTGACC
>Ga0065711_1031756_pt1 | contig 28823 bp, 14 predicted proteins | sample Hoacrofraction12_FD_59098 | JGI IMG/M metagenome (GOLD analysis project Ga0065711, IMG submission 59098) | Hoatzin crop microbial communities from Cojedes, Venezuela - Epithelial fraction 12 v2 (version 2) | ecosystem: Host-associated > Birds > Digestive system > Esophagus > Crop | place... | reverse complement strand
CCTCCCCGCCACCCCTTGGGAGCAGTGAGGGAGCGGGCGTTGCGGCTCTGCCCGAGGGTGCCGCCGGCCTGGCAGCCGTTGAGCTGCCCGGTGCCTCGGAGGGTCGGGTCCCGCGGCTGCAGAGCCCAGGCCGCTGGTGCCTGCCGCAGGTTAATGGTGGGCGTCGCTGGTGGGTTGGTCCGAATAAACCTGTGAAATCCGTGTGGTGGCCGTTTTCCTTTTGTGGCAGAGCTGAAAGGGCTAGGAGAGCGCTTGGGGGTGTGAAATGGGGGTCCGTGGGGAGCGGGTCATCGGCTGATGGAGAGAGAGGGAGACTGACGGTGTTACGTTGTGCACCGGTCTTTGTAAAGGTGAGGCTTTGGCAACCGAAGGGGCGAGCTTCCGTAGATGAAAAGTATCATCTTAAGTGTTACCCGAGTTCTCTTTGAGAAAGGGTAAACTGCAGTGCGACCTCTGGTCTGTTCTCAGGCATGGTACTGTTCCTTCAGGAAACTGACGGGTTATTTTGCTCGCTTGAATAGTATCCCTTAGTAAATGTTGAGTAATATTTGAGCAACTGAGTCTTCCTTGTGCTCCTTGCTGAGTAGCTCTGTGACTGCGGGGGCACCGGTGCTTATTGGGTTGCTCAAGCTAAGATTTGCTGTGTGTGACTTTTTGCCAGGCAAATGAAGTGAGTCTGTTCACAAAGCAGTCCAGCAAACATCTGAATTAGCACAAAGTATGTGGCAGGAGTGTATGACCAAAACCAGGGCGTAATAGGATTTCCCTGTTTTGTTGGTGACAAACATCCCCCTTAAGCTGTCTGGTGTAATTTCATCTGAAATCTTTATTTGTTGCCAGGAAGCCTTCTTGTATTGCCTTGTACATTTTCCTGCTGCGATTCTCATCACCTAGTTAAGTAGCAGTCCTTCTCTGTCTCCCTGAGACTTGTCAGACAATTGAACCTGTGAAGTAGAGCATCGTGTTCCAGGATTGGCGAAGGACGACCCTGGTTTGGAAGAGAGAGGCTGGGGGAAGAATTGCCGTTCGTGCACTTTGTCAATGTGGCCTTCCCATGGGCAATACACAGCACTAGAGGCAAGAGGCATACGCTTACTGTCTGTACATCAGATGTAGCTGCTGAACCTGTTTTACTTTGTTATGTAAAAGCACCAACCAGAAAATTTTTATTTGAACAACAACTTAGACTGCGTTGGTTGTAAGGGTAATGTCAGTGATGCTGAGCACTTCAATTTCTAGTGACCAGATTCTTGTGAAGTTAGTTGTTTTTTCCTTGAAATGAATTGCTATGGGTTGTATTTGCGTTTTGAGGATGAAATCCTCTGTGGGCCTAACCAACAGCACAGGGAAGGAGGAGAATAGCTACTGCTATCCACAGATTTATAGAAAGAGGCAATAAAGGACAATGTATTGTGGAGTTCTGCATAATTTGGTTTTCTGGTTGCCATTGATCACTCATTTGTGTGCCCTAATTATTTTTGTAAAAGAGAGTCCTTGATACTGATTATAAATCTTCACCTTGTTTCCTACGTGTAGGACTTAACTAGTTTGCCAGTGTTCGGCTTCCCAGGAAGGGGAAACTGTTCAGTGAGAACTTGGACAGCTTTGAGACTATTGTTTAACTTTGCTTAATAGAGTAAAACTGGTGTGGAAAAGGAAGGCGGGAAGTAGCACAGAAGTAGATGTGGTGTGACATAAAAGGTCTTAATTTCAATGGTGTTGGGACTGTCCTCCTTGTCCTCTTTTCTCAGTGTCCATTATGCTGTCTTCCTCTGTTTGATCTCTCTTTCTTCCTGGTCTCTCTCCAGACATACTTGTTCCAGTGGGTTTGTTTTTCTGACTTGTGTGTCATGAGTTCAGAAGGCGTATACAGCCTTTTCCTTAAATGCCATGAGAGAGATGGAAATACTTTAACTGCTACGTAGCTGCTAAGACCTGAGGTTCTTGTGTACTTATCTGGTGTTTTAACTTCGGTGTGGTGATTTTCTGTTGTGTAGGAGAGCTGTGGATGTCCTATGCTGTCTGTAGCAAGTCCAAGAAGCCTTGTTGTCTTGTGTGGGCAGCCATGAGGAATACCTGTTGTCTGGACTGGTGACTGGAAGGAACAGCAGTTGTTTTGGCTACAGTAGAACTCTCTTTTCCTGATTGACCTACTATTTTTCAGGGCCAAAAGAACAGCAAAATACTAATTTGTAGGTGTGTCACAGTGCCCTCTGCTGACTTTTGAGGTGGAGGAGTTGTTCTGACGTGCATGTCCGGAGCAAACTGCCTTCTAATTCAGTTTAAGAGTTTGCAATTTGAGATTAATCAACTCCACCAAAATAGTTTGGCTAAAGCTTTAAGGAACTAAGGAATGGAGCTAGTACAGAATTAGAATTCTTAATTGCATGTGAATTGTCTTGAAGAGTCATGCACAGGAAATGGGGAGCGGTTCAAATTCACTGCTCCACATAATAATCTTTGGCAAAACTTCGTTTTAATGAAATATTTTCCCTTTGCTCTATAAATGCTATTATACTTAGGCATCTAAACATGTAAAATACCTTGTACTAATTGCATGTCTTCTTTCTGTCAAGAAGTGGAAGACTTGAAGCACATAATTAAAACATCTTTTCGTTTTAAAGTTTTGCATCTATGGGGTGCTGCTGTAGTAAGTATAGGTCATTATTACTTCTGAAACATACTGGCTATTGCAACAGTTTTCAGAATGATAACTGTAGGATTTTTCCTTTTTTTTCCACTTCCAAATCCAACAAGAAGGTAGTGTTTTCTTTCAGAGTCTCGGAAGACTTCTCAAAGCAGTACACCTTGTCAAGTTCTTAGTCTTCAGTGGTGGGAATAGCTTTTTAAATTTGTGGCTGCCCATCTTGTTAACTTCTGATAGAGCCCATGCCTGACTTTGTCTGCTTTGATTGCTCATTCTTCTCATTTGTAAGGTCTGAGCAATTGTGTACACATCAGTTGCTGAGACAGTATTTAACAGTAAACATGCTGAGTACTTGTCAGTCACAGCCTGGTATGGATGAGATCAGACTATCCTCTTGTGCCAAGCAAAGATGTGAAGCATCCTAAATACAAAGTAGATGGCCATTTTGTTCTTGCAATCTGTTAAAGCAGACTGTCTGCTGTAATCTGTTAACTTTTCCCCCTCCTCACTTGAAAATGAAAGTTCCCCCATCTGTGTTGCTTTGCAATGCTCTACCCTCATGTTTAAGTATGTGTTTTGTTTTCAGCAAAGCCGGTCAGCAGTCCTGACTGGTGGAAGGGAGAGTTGTAGTGGTCCACAGAAGGACGTATTTGTCTTGGGTACTAGTAGTTACTCTTCTGTCTGCATGTACTTACAATGCCTGCCTTCCCCACCACCGTTTTAGAATCTTGCGAGGAGTAAAGGGTGTACAAGTTAAAAATTCAGCAAGTATTGCTTGGTTCTGGTATTAGATTAAAACTGTAACTACGTTCAGCTGGACAAAGACTGGCTAGGGCGTGCAGGAGGTGACCTGAAGGTAGGTAGTAGTACTAGTCTCTTTTAGCTTTTGCTACCTTACACATTGGAGCTGTTTCTTTCATGGTAGTTTTCAAGGCATACTCTTACTCTGTTTTTAATATAGTGGTGGTTGTTGTTTGACGTTTCCAGACATATAGCTGCCCCTAGAATTGCTAGACATCTGGGAATGGGTGACTGAAGCCATAGCTTCTGTAATGATTGGATTGTCATCAGGAATATCTGGCTTAGCGTGGTGGTGATGTTTTTTGTGACTGTTTATGCTTTGTTTGTAAACCTGGATTGTGTCTTGCTCTTGGAGTACAAATTTTTTAATGAAAAGCAAGAAGTACGAAAATATTTACCCTCTTGTTTGCTAATCAACATGCTGTCAAACATGTTGTCTTGAAATAACCATCATTGATCATAGGAAATTAAGTAACGATAGCACCCCACGCTGTGTGGAAGGAATAGCTAGATACAGCCTGATCTTCAGCTCGAGAGGGCCATTTGTGGGAGAGTTTCTGTGACTGTAGCCTGCTCTTTGCCTGGCAGGATGGTTCCAGCTGAAGTATGAAGGATGTTGAGGGCTGTTGGATGCCAAATGCCTTCTGGTATCCTTCCAGTTTAAAGGCCTATAAATTGCTGCTGCACCTGTGGGGAAAAAGGAGCTGCTGTCATAGTGTGACTGACTGAGATGGAGAGATGTGCTGAAATATCTGTCTCACCACAGAACTGCAAAGGTTCAGTCGCCATGGATCAGTTATCCTTGATGCTTCGCGCTATGTTTAAACAGACCTCACTGGCCTGTTGCTGGGAGGGGCCATCCTGCCCTTCACCCTCTCCTCGTTCTCCACTTTCCACAGGGTCCAAAAGCTGTGTGGTTGCAGGGTGAGTCTGGTTGTTTTGTCAACTGGAATGAAAATTGGCATGCTGGAAAGAGGTTAACCTTTTGTCAGGTCAGCTTCAGCGAACTGCACCAGCTCATGCGGCTGTTGTGTAGTTGCTAGGTAAGTGCTGTGTTGAGAATGAACAGTTGCAGGACAAAAACAGCATTGTTCTTGGCATCAGCAGGTTACTGACCTGGTTAAAGCATACTCTGAAACTACATTCTTCACTTGCACATTGCTGCTTATTCTTTCTTGTAGTGAAACTAGTTCTGGTAATAGCGGTACAGCTGTTCTGATTAAAGAAGGTGTCGGATTTTTTTAAAGGGTCTTAAATTTTATAGGTTGAAATCTGTAAGCGTGTGCAAGTCTGGGGATTAAGTGTATTGTCTCATCTGTGTGAAAGTTTAAAATCACTTACATAATTGAGCAATGAAATCATCAAAACACTTCTCTCCAATAGTTCAGCTTCTCAGTCAGGCAGTCCTAATATGTACAGCAAAATGTGTCTGCTCACTAAACTTAACTTGTAATACCTATTCTGTAAGTTAATGCAATGCAAAATTACTAGCTCTTACAATTTGTTAGAAAGAAGTGTCCCCACTGCCTACCTGGCATGCCTTTCCTTATGTCGGTATTTGCTTTGCAGTCTAGCTGCCCATTTCTCTCCTGTGTTTGTGGGATTGTGTAGATACAGAGCATGCGTGGCCAGCATTCGCAGCGGGTGGACTAAAGCTTGCTCAAAACAGATGGAGCGCAACTAGAGGCGTACTGTAGAGTCTGACGTTCTTACTTAATGATCTTGGCATGTACTCCTGTTACAAAACGTGCTGAAATCCACATCTGTGTCCTATGTATTGTAGATAAAGAAATACCAAGAACTGTATGGTCTGGCACAAAAGAATGTTTCTAATTAAAACAAACAACCTCTGCTCTTGCATGTTCCACAAACCATTGTCTGCTTTGATCGGGCGTATTTTAGGCTCTTGAGCATTTCTGCAACCTAGATGGAACAGCTTGTCTTTCCTGGTTATTTTGTGTGGAGAGCCAACTCCTGCTATGCTCATAGAAGGTTGAGGAAGATCCCGAGCCGAATTCTGGTATTTAAAAAAGATAGTTGCTTTGGCTCAATACGTTTTTTAGTACTTTCTTATCAAGGATTAGAAGTATGTAAAAACACGTCTGGCAAAAACCCTAGTTCTGGTGCTTGATGTGTGAAGAAGCTTTCTGTAAGCCTTTTGGTCCTTTTTATTCTGCTTTTGAAATCTTGGAATTTCAAAGCCTATATTATTATGTGAAAGCGTTAGGTTTTTAGAGAAGAAAATATTACAGCTGAAAACAATACGATTTCTCTGTTGTAAATCTTTAAAATTTTAAAGACCTGGCAAACTAGGTTGTAACAATTTACTACTGGACAAATGAGGTGAGGTGTATAGGGCCTAAATAGGAAAGATTATTGCATTTTTTTTGCTGACCAGTCTGACTTTAGACATGGCTGGTCTCTGAGGCACTGAATACCCAATCTGATGAGATGCTTTCGGACATACGGAGAAATAAAACACCCCATAGTGGCTAACTCTGTATTGAGCCTTTTGTCAGCCATCATTGTTACTTTTCAGTTCGGTTTATCACTGACAAAATAATAGGGTGTTACTTCTTTTTCTGTTGTGGTTTATAGCTAGTCTGCAAGCATCGACATGGAAGTGGCTTTAACTGGATGAATGTTTTCCCTGTGTTTATCATCTTTGAAATGTTGCTCACATATCCTGAAGACAGTTGGAACTTGCATTTGATGTTGAAAACTAAAAAACGAGTGCAAGTTATTTCAAAAGCCTTTAATTCAGCATTTAAATGCAAGGATTCCCAAAGCAGAATTTTTCGTGAAGTGTAATACTTCACTTTCTTGTGCTAATAAAGCTGTTGGAACTTGCAGTGCTCAAAGGAAAATCAGAAAACAGTTTGTACTTGTGCCTTCTATCACTGCCTGGTTTTGTTATTTCCTTCCCCCACCCCATTTTGTAACCCATTGCTCAAAACTGTGGGAAGGAGAGTGAGGAAAATGGTCACTAGTTTAGATATCTTGATTAGTTTTGATAGTATAGTAACATTACCTTGAACTGTAATGTTTAAAAAGAAAAAAAAAAAAGTTAATTCTTTGGCTTTGCAGTCATTACTCACTTTTGTCTGCTAATCTATTTTCCCAGGCTAGGTCTTTGTTCTAGAACACACTGTTTCCTCTATATCTAAGAGCATGTCTAGTGTTGCTCAGTCGAAGTGTATTTACTATTAGACTGTCTCAGAAGCCAGAGAAGAATCTGACCTATTCACATTTTTCAGCAGCGAAGGGCTTAAAGTTTACTTGGAAGAGAATGTATCCACAGAAACTAAAAATACATGTTTTAAATGGCTGCTTTGACAGTCCTTAGTTTGCCATAGAAGCAATATAAGCAGTGTTGGTCTTACTATTCTACATACAGAACTTGGAGTCCTAGTTTTTTTGTGAAAAATGTTAACCTTGAATGCTTGAGACAAAATGTAATTTACATTCGTATGAAGAGGATAATGTGTATGGGGCAAATTACCTTTCATTTGCATTTGGCAAGTGACCTTTCTGAAAAGGCACACGTGTATTCCCTTTATATTCCCTCTGTATCTTCTGGTTTCTTAACCTGTTTATGTATGGCTAGTCAAGCATATTTGTGTTAACAGAATTCTTATCTCAAAAATGAACCTTTGGTTAATTAGCATAGTGTGTATTACCTGTTATTAAGAACAAAACTTACCTCTCAGACTACCTTAATGTGAGTCTCTGAAGAAAACCCAATACGTGATCGGGGTTCAGAAGGGAGGAAATGAAGATATCTTTTAGCATGATATTTTTGATGTTATACTAATACAGCTAAATGATTATGTTTGATAGAGATTCTGCATGTTGTCAGTTCTTGACTTGGTGTCTAACAGTGTATTCAGAGTTCTGTAAGTACCGATCGTAATTGAGGAAACACGTATACTTTGGAATGACAAGTCCAGATGTTACATCAACAGTATCTGCCAAATACAAATTGCATAGAAGAATCCTTTTGCTGTGTACAATGGGGAAATTTGTTTTTTTGAATGCTCTTAGGAGGCCTCAAATACTTTTCTGGGCTTTAAGATGAACAGAATAGTTTGGAAATCGGGGACCTTAAGGCAAAAATTGAGATGTACATAACTCCTGGTGATCAGAAGAAAACAAACCATCTGTTTGAGGAAGAGATAAGACAGGCTGCTGCTTTTTACTTCAAGAGTTGATGGTGTGTGGTTACACTTTTTTCTTTGCCCAAATTCTTCTCTTTTTGTGGCACTTTCTTGGGAGAGGCAGGACTTGAGGCTGGTCTGCAACAACACCCTTAGGTGCTAGGATATGTAAGGATAAAGTAGGAGCTTTCTGGGCCTTTGGGTTATGAACTTCACTTTTCTCTCTAAAATCAGTCAGCCTAATATTCCACATAGCATGGCCTGTAGCAGTGTTGGGCACTTTTTTTATGTTTTTAAAAAATGCAACCCATATGATGGATGTATAGTTACATGCAGTGTGGTTTCTTTCACTTGCAAATGGCTCAAAAATAAAATGTGGTTTTGCTTGGAACAAGAAGAAGCAATTCTTAGTTGGGACCACTCCTATTTTAAATGTTAGTTTCCTATAGCAAGTTATTTTGATGTTGATGGTGCTACAAAAATGTTGAGAGAAGATACTTTTAGAGCAGCAAGCAATGGTATGATTGTGGATTTTAACTTGTGAGATTCTCCAAAGTCTCTAGCAGACCAATGTAAGGTGAAAAAGCAAAGCTGACAAGGTAAGAATTCAAGTGGAAATCCATTTTTTGTTGTATGGCATTCTAAGGTATTAAAGGGAATGAGTCTAGACTGTAAGTGATGGCCGAGGCCAGGATGGGGAAGTTCCAGTGCAGAGGCTAGCTGTAAAGCCACTTTCCAAAGCTGAAGAAAGCTTTAGATTCCAAAAATGGTTGAGAATGAGCACGACTGTAGTCTTCACTTGAGGAATGTAAACTGTTTTTCCTATAATATTGAAAATAATGTTAAAAACTGGATTACTGAACTTCTGTGGTTCGAGTGTTGGATATGTTGGGTCACTTTTTCCTTACGCAGCTGCTGAGACAATAGAGAAAATATGCTGGAACACTTTAATACAAAGAATTTCTCCCCATCTCAGGCAGTTGAGACTTAGATGTCTTGCAATTATGCACAGGCTTCCCATCATGACTTCCATAGCTTGGTTGAAGATAATATAACTTAGGGTAGATATGCCCAAGTGAATGCTAACAAAGAAAAAGCAGGCATCGGATCCTTTCAGGCAACCAAAAATTTCTTTTTCCCGTCACTGAAAGAGATTACTGACACTTAAAATACCAAGTTATCTTGCTTTGGGACTTAGATATGTTAATGAGTGAGGCTACTTTAAACATGAAGTACAGTTACTGTGATGAGAATGTATTGTGTTGGGGTTTTCTGGGTTCTGTTCTGGAGATGTGGTGTTCATGTATTTTTGACAGCATTTATTTTAGTTTGTTTCTATCAACTGCAGAACTCTTGTCACTTAATTAGTCCTGCTGTTCTTCAGCTATGCTACCTTACTGCTGCTGTTCCAGTTTCATATTGGATAAAAGATGCACAAATCTGATTCTTACCTGGTCATTTCACCAAGATTTGGATCTTTCAGTTCTCCAAGAGCTGAAGCTTTAAGACAGTTAAATGTATTTAAAAATGTGCAGGAGTTGGCTAATGATAGTATTTGCTTTATTCTTTTATACTAGCTTTGGCCCTGCAAACATCCAACTGTCTTTGCTTGTTTCAGAATTTACTGTGGCATGGGAGCAGACAAACCTTTGAAAAGAAGTGGCCAATGACTTTGCAGGAGTTAGTTGAAGTTATCGTAATGAACAATTTTTTGGTGTGCCAGTTAGATTAAAATGGAAGGTGTTTGTAAGGTCTCTCCTGAATTCTTGTAGAGTATCTTTGATATGAAGGACTTCATATTCTTCTACAGAATTTAAGACCTAATTAAAAAATTATCGGAGCTTCCAAAATTATTTTGAAGACACTAGACACAAAGTTAAGAGTAGTAAGTAGGTAAATAAGAGAGCTGGTAATTTTTTACTTTGATTTATCAAAGCCAAGAAACTAATTATCAAATGCATGTGTAACTTCAAACCTCATGACAAAATTAAGCATCTCATTCTTTAATATGTAGTGTTCATGTTAATCTTGCTCACCACTTCATCTGCATTAAATTAGTGATGTCTTTTAGGAGCTCTTCAGAAGTATCCTAAACTGAGAGGATCATGTTGCTCATGAAAAATGTATGTGTAGGTTGTAGTGTCTCTGTTATGGGTTTGCGTGGCAAGGCTTTGGTAGTGGGGGTGCTATAGGGGTGGCTTCTGTGAGAAGCTGCCACAAGCTTCCCCCATGTCTGATAAAGCCAGCGCCAGCCGGCTCCAAGACGGACCCACTGCTGGCCAAGGCCAAGCCAGTCAGCAACGGCGGTAGCGCCTCTGTAATAACATACTTAAGAAGGGGGAAAAAAAATGCGGCGAAACGGCAGTTGAGAGAAAGGAGTGGGATGATGTGAAACAGATCTGCAGACACCAAGGTCAGTGAAGGAGGGGGGAGGAGGTGCTTAAGACGCTGGAGCAGAGAGTCTTCCCTTGCAGCCTGTAATGAAGACCATGGTGAGGCAGGCTGTCCCCCTGCAGCCCATGGAGGTCCACGGTCGAGCAGATACCCACATGTAGCCCATGGAAGGGACCCCACTCTGGAGCAGGTGGATGCCTGAAGGAGGCTGTGACCCTGTGGGAGCCCGTGCTAGAGCAGGGTCCTGGCAGGACCTGCAGACCCGTGGAGAGAAGAGCCCATGTCGCACCAGGTTTGCTGGCAGGGCTTGTGACCCCATGGGGGACCCATGCTGGAACAGCCTGTTCCTGAAGGACTGCACCCCATGGGAGGGAGCCACACTGGGGTAGTTCATGAAGAGCTTCAGCCTGTGGGAAGGACTCAGGTTGGAGAAGTTTGTGGAGAACTGTCTCACATGAGACGGACCTTCATGCTGGAGCAGGGGCAGAGTGTGAGGAGTCGTCCTCCTGAGGAGGAAGGAGCGGCACAGACAATGTGTGATGAACTGACCGTAACCCCCATTCCCCATCTCCCTGTGCCACTTGGGGTGGGAGGAGGCAGAGAAATGGGAGTGAAGCTGACCCTGGGAAGAAGGGAGGGGTCAGGGGAAGGTGTTTTAAGATCTGGTTTTATTTCTCACTATCCTACTCTGATTGGTGATAAATTAAACTCTCTTTTATCCCCAGGTTCAGTCTGTTTTGTCTGTGACAGTAATTGGTGAGTGATCTCTCCCTGTCCTTGTCTCAACCCTTGAGCCTTTCATCATATTTCCTCTCCCCTGTGCAGCTGAGGAGGGGAGTGATACAGCAGCTTTGGTGGGCACCTGGCATTTATCAAGGCCAAACCAAAACAGCCTCCAAGAGTACTAAGGGTAAAGAACTTTTGAAAAAACAAGGAAACTCATAAATGTGTTTCTCTGTCAATCATTTTTATTATGTAAACTCTTTTAAAGCATAATCACCTAAAATAGAGTTTGTGCTATGCAGCAGTTTCTTTGAACTTCTGTGTAGGTATCAGCTTCCATCTTTAAACTTAAAAAATAATTGTGGTCTTAATTGTGTTCTTGCTCACCTGCTCCATAGCTTAAGCTTATTGATGCGTGTACTAAATAAAAATAGAGAATAACTGCTGAAAACTAGAGTTGGTTTGACCTTTTTTTTAAAAAATGAAAATTAATAAATTAGTTGGTCTTTTCTAACTGGCATCTTTGATCCACCTGTCAGTCCTTGCTGATCTGTAAAAGAAAAGCACTGTTCAGTACAAGGACACATCTTTTTATTTGAACAAAGTCATGCCAGTTTCTCTTCAGAGCTGTGTGAGATGTAGATGTGGTCGTTCCTGCTTTTTGGCTAGTTCTCAGTGTTCAGTTGTGCTCCTGTCTGATGCCACAGGTGGCTGCTGTGAGGCCACTAATACTTTGCTTCCAGTGGTACATGCTCATAGCAGCAGGTGAAGTCAGGGACTATTTAAGGTAGATTTGAAGGAAGATAACTTATTTGGGGTTTAAGTAAAAGTGAGCAGCCTTGGAAATGAATACTTCTACAGCAGGGATGAAATTCTGCTATTGAGCTTGAGGAAAGAGCTAGATGAAAGATGTAAGTCCTCTAGTAAGGGTTACTCTGTGTTGGAAGCCTTCAGTGTTTGCTCTGTCATGTGCAAGGATTAGGGATGCATCTTGTTTCAGTTCCTTGATGTGGGTGCTAGGAAGTTATGAGCTCACCTGCTGACTGTTCTGCGCATGTGGTGGAGCTTAGTAAGTGTGTAAACAGGAAATAGTACAGGGATAGGCAGGACGCTGTTACAGTAGTGGTCAAACACGTATGTTAAAATAAAGCAACGAATAGGTAGGCACGTAGATAAGTGACTAAGAGTTTTATAACAAGTTCTATTCCTACTATGTTTTCTGTTTTGGTTTCCAGTACTAGCTTTTGGAATTTTCTGTACTACTGGGCTTGTTGAGCCTTTTGACTGTATGTTTTGAACAGGATTTGAGATCTGGGGTGTGTGTGTGTTTGTGGTTTCTTTTTTATGACATGGTGGTGATATCTCCAGGCTCATACCCTTCTGTTAAAATACGCCTACGCTCTCCAGCAGTGCAAGAAAAGTTGTTTGGTCCTGGACACAAGTTTTGGACACTGTCTCCAGACATAGGGATAGATTTCTCTACTGAGATTGGTATGCAATAGCTTCTCTCCAAGTACTTCTGCACTGTATGTGATCTATATGTCAACAAGGGGTGAGTTGTTTCACAGGGTTTGTGTACCAGGAATGCCCTGTCACCTCTGAGAAGAGAGTGACTGGGAGAGCTGTGTTGTTAGAGCACTAAATGCAGCTTGTCTGCGTGAAAGACAGTGTCCAGGCTGACTGCTTAGAGAGAATAGCCTGGATTTTGCTTCGGGAGTTGCTTTTTAGCAGTACCTTGTTCCAGACTGCTACAGGCCCCTGAGAGGGCTGTTAGGACACACACACAGTAGGTCTGTTGCTGGGAGGGTAGGACTTGTGTTTGGGGTGTATTGCTGGCTGACTGAACTGGCCTGATAGGCTGCAAGCTGTATGCAGTGAGATGGAAATCCAAGGTTAATTCTCACTGAAGGACATCTAATACTTCAGGTATCAAGTTAATTGTTAATTAAGACCACTATCTGTTCTTTGTTGTGTTATGTAGGGTTTTGTGGTAGCAAGTAGAATGAGTAACAGGCAGCCTAGAAAATGCTATGAAAATCTTCAGTGCTTTCAACTCTTTGAGCATATGGAGAAAACAAATTGAAATTCTTAGGGTACATTTACAGGTGAATTTTCCTTAAGGTAATGGCAGGAAAGGAAAATCCTCATTTTGGACTCAGATTTCTTTGAAGAAAAAATGGGTTAAAGGTTTGAATGTTCTCTTGGCATCTAAATACTTTTTTCTGTGGGAGAAACCTGAAAAACCTATGCGAATAAGTGATCAATCTTACTGATATATCTTGCCTGGAAATATGTCAGTATTTCTGCACAGATTCTAGTACAGAACATCCCTTACAGGAGATATTTTTTTCCAGTTTTCTTGGTGTGCTCTTTAGACTTATTTCAAGGTTCAGGCAGGGCTGTTTTTTGTGTTGAGGGAACTTGAAAAGTATCTGGCAACAGATTCCCTATTTTGGGGTAAGTCAATACGGTAATATTCCATAAACACGAGTGGGTAGAAGACACGTGACAGAGCCTGGAGCTCTGCGTTGGAAGAATGGCTTAATTGTCTCCTATCAGACTGCTTGCAATTACTATACTTAGGACTTATTTCAGAAATGTTCCTGACCTAGGGAAGTCCCACTATCTAGTGGGTTTGCTAGGGAGGTCACTTTTCCCCTTGAAACTGTAAGGTGATTTTCGACTGCTTGAGTAATTGCATTACTTCTGGTTATGTTGTGCTTTGGAAGAATCTGGCACTTGCTTTGGAGAATTCCAGTTTCCTGAGCTGGGAGGTTAATAGCCTTATTGCTGTGCTCAAGAATGTGCTTTATTCAGATCTGTCAGTGCTTCTGGGTATATGCTTTAGCTGTTAAGACTTTTTTTTTTCTATGGCTTTTGGGGATATTCCCTATATAAGAATGCTGTGAAGATTTTAACAGATCTGCTTCTGATTGCATTCCTGCCTTTTGGTAACTGTAATCTGCTAAAGGAGTTGCTGAGTTTAAGGTTTGCTACTGTTAGCAGACATGTTCTTTTAATAGGATTTATGTAGTTTCCCCTGCTTCTTGCCTGAGGTGGGGAGTAGAGGAAAAAGTAGGATACAGTTTGGTGTAAGGTTCAGGAGCTTATCCTCGTGCTTCCCTGTAACAGACTAGCATTTTGGTTCAAGTGTATTCTTAGTAATTACTTGAATATATAGTCTTTTTGTGTAGATTGTTATGGTTAGTGTTGTATGCCTGAATGTTGTCCGATAGCAAAATGGAACTAAATTCTGTCAGGTGCTGGAAAGAAAGAAAGAAATTTAGTGTGGTGCCTTTCAAAAACACTCAGGAAAAAAAAATGCCAGGGTGAGGTTTTGTTTGTCTGGACATGTAAAAACCTAGGAGATAGCTGGCTTAGTCTAGAACTTGCTATCCAGTTGTAACCCTCAGGGGGTGTTGATGGGCATGACTGAGGGTCTTGCTTTTTCCATTTAATTGTAGGTTTTTTTCCTGAATAGTATTCTTGCAGATACTCCTTATGCCTTGTTTTGACCATGAGGGTACCACACAGATTTATAACAGTTATAACTTGGTGCATAACTAATGAGCGTTACTGCTTTGTAGCCAAAAAAAAAAGAGAGAAAAAATCCAAACTGCTTATCTTTTATGGGAGTGGTTTACAAGTATATGAGTAGCATACAGCCTAAGCAAAAATGTTTATGCTTTTCCAGCGTGTGCTGATTTGAAACTCTAGTGGACGCATTGTGAAGGAGTGTGGCTATATATACCTTTTTAAAGCCAAGAACAGCCAACCAAAGACTTGAGCTTTGTTCTTCAGACTCTTCCATCCTGCTATTTAGTTTCCATTAGCAGACTTCTCTTTGAAAGGAATCTTAAACTCGCTAACCATAACATGGAATAGTAATTATAACTCATATAGAAACAAAGTAATACTAACATCAAACTTAGTTTCTGCGTAGATACTGCAGTAAGGTTAAGGCTTTCATACCACACAGAGCTGGGAGTCATCTCGGTCGCTATTGGTATTTCCATGTTGCCTGACCAGCTCTTAGAAAAGCTTGTGTGTGTGTATGACAGGAATGGAAGATGCTCCAATCATAACTTGCAGGTAAAGGCTAGTATTGGGAAGGGGAACTGGGCACGGTCAGCAAAGGAAGTATGTCAGGTATTTATATTCGCTTCCATGGTTTTGTGGAGATGGGGAGGATTCTTTTATTTCCCGAACTGCTAAACGCTGTCAAGTGATTCTTCAGGATCTAGGTGCATATTTCCACTGTAGATGCACACATTAACAAATGTGTGGCTCTGTATCAGTCTGTGCCAAGATCGTCAAGCTGTCAGTGGGTGGGCAAATCGGTGTCATCTCTGTTGTCAAACTTGTTAAGGGATGGGAGCTTAGCAAATGGCACTGTCTCGAGAGTATCTCGTACTGAACGAGTTTCCTGAATGGCTTTTACTGGTAGGGAGCACGTGTGGCCCTCCTATTTCTGCATTGCAGAGGAACAAAAGAATAAAATGCTAAACACTATTGCTTGCTTGGGGCAATTCTTTGGCACTGTGAACCGACTGAAATCTTAAATGCATTGTTGGTTTAATGGCTTAGTGTTTTGCGAGTCTGGATGCAAGTCGTCTTTTGAGTGACTTGGTTGGGCTTTCAAATTTTTTTTTTAAACATTACCTTTAGAATTGTTTACTATCCAGGTTAAATATGCTCAATGCCAGAGCAGTGTGTGTACAGGTGACTGGTTTTCAGTTATCGGTCGAATGCAAACTCAGTTGCTTTGCTTCAGAAATGAGTTTTTCAAATAGTTGTGTGCTTTAAAGCTATTTGAACTGTAAGACTGTAGGTTATGTGATAATAGAGGCAGTAGATTGTTTGTTTTAGTACAGCTATGTGGATACACAAATACATTTTTATCCAGATTTTAAGGCTTTTTGATCCTTTTTCCCTTTGTCTTTTGATTTTAATCTCCTAGTGTATTTGAGAAGAATTCATCTTTGAAAGAGCAAAATGTCTGTGGAGGAAGTGGCTGTACCAAAAAAGGATTGCTTCATTAGCTGCTGAGTACAGCTGAGAAACTGAAATAGCTAGGCATACAACTGGCAGTGAGATTACAGTGGTTAAGCGGGATTATCCATATACCTACTAGTAAAATAAAGTAAGTGACATCACACTTGACTGAAATCTGTTTCTAGCTGTGGAAACTGGCCTTGTTTTTGTCTGCTACATCAGTGCACTGTGCGGATATCCAGTGTGAAATAACAAACTGCACTTTGAAAAGTAACACTTAAGCTTTTAAATTTGCAAAGCCGTGGAATAATTGGGCACATCCTTGAAATGTGTTGTGTAGTTACTGTAGAAATATCAGAGGAGGGATGCACTTCTGCATAGCAGTAGGTGTTGCGAACGACTTTGAGATTTTGGGGGGCATCGGTGCAAGCAGGAAAACTATTAGAGAACGCTCGACTCTTGTAACTGCTGATTGTGCCCAGGCTTCTTGCTGCTCTTGTTCTGTGTTTCTGCTTCAGTCAGCTGCAGCAATCTTTCTTTTGCCTGTATGCTAATCTATCATGGATAGACGGAGGGTGAAAGTGAATTTGCTGACCTTCAACTGCACTCACTGGCAACAAGTTGGCTTTTCTACTGTTAATTTGCCTGGTAGCTTGAAATAAGATTAGATGACTTCGCCAGTGTGAAGGAGGTAGTGATGCCAGAGATGGCAGCAGCATCATGCCACACTTAAAATGTCAGCTCTGGCTGTAAGGAGATGAAAACTTCACAGTACTGGTTCCTATTATTGCTGGCTAAATGTGCTGATGTTTTTCATTCTTTGTCCTATCTATCCAGTTTTTGGTGACAAGTGGCAGTTTTTCTAACAGTTCTGTGTTACAGTAATAGTGAACAGTAGTAAGTAGTGATATATTGTGTTGTTAAGTTTCTTGTTCTTCGGTTTTAAAGTTATCTCTAGAATAATTCTTTCAAAGAAAAATGTGGGTACTAAAACAGGGATTTTTCTGACTCTTGATTTGACCAGTATTGAGTAACATAAAGATATGCTAGATGGGGAGAACTAGCTACTTTTATTGTGTTTGTCTCATGCTAGTGTTCTTGTTTAACTTGAGGTCGCCTATAGCTTAGTTTTATGGTGGTCTTATTGTTACTGTAATAAGCATTCTGCCTGAAGATCTATTGTTTCTAAAGTAGTGCGCTTTCAGAAAAAAAAATTCCATTCTGTGCGAATTCTTGTTTCTACCAAATTTTAGAGGATGACACATTCAGAGGATAAATTGCTGTTTAAATTTAAGAATATGACCTTTTTTTTTTTGAATAGAAGTGGTTCTACTTGACAGTAAAGTGAGTGGAAAAGTATAGACCGAAAATCTGTTAAGTGAAAGATTCAAACTGTTTCTCTTTTATATGCTTCATAGCAAGAAACTTATATGTGCAGGCTACTAGTAGCTACTTTAAAATACCGTTTGACTTTTTTTTTTTTTTAGAGAATTGGAGAGGTGCATAGATGACTAGTAACTACTGTCATATGACAGCTGGTAGTGCTTATGATGTTCAGGAACCTCTTCTGTGTCTTTTCTTTGAACAAAGAGATTTCTGCCCTTACAAAGTCTGTGTTACGTTAGTAGGATTAATGAGGCTTTCCTTGTCTCTGATACTTAATAGTTATAATTTCAGCCAGAAGACCAAGTAAAAGTGAGAGCCATTAGAGCTGGTGGATTACTGAACAGGGTATTTCACAGGGACAAAAATGAGAGGAAGAGCTGTTATTCACAGAATTTAATCAAAATTAAGGGTGTTTAGTCTCATATTCCTTCTGTTTCCAGATCTGTTATTTGGGTGAAATGAGGTTTTAAACTTGTGTTGTCAGACTTTTCTCCTAGTTGGTAGTAAACCCATTCAGGGTGTTTTGACTGTTGCTTTTCTTGGCCTTTGGATGAAAGGTCTTTTCATAGTAGTAGAGCTGTATTTGGATAAACTTCTGTAGATAGTATGCTGAACTGGAATTCAGGTAGTCTGGGCTCTTTCAAAAGTCATTTCAACATCTGAAACATGTAGGTAAGCTTTGCTGCAGTGGAGTAGCAGCTTGCCTATACATGTTGAAGAGCTTCAGAATCCAGCTTCTGTTAACTCCAGTTTAGCTTGAATTGTGAAAATCTGAGCATCTGGATCCAGGTTTTAAACTGCAGCTATGGTATACCAGTTATGCTTTTTCCTATCAATATTACTTTAAGTGATCTGCAGTATACCATCCCTTCCTGCTGCAGAGAAATCTGATCTTGGAGACCTGCTTGAAGTGCCCTTTAGCTCCGCTGTTGCTGCTGGCCATTAACAACTCTTGTTGTATGGGTAAAGGCCCAATATAGGCAAAGATTAAACACATGCCCCAGAAGTTTTGTTCAGATCTAGTCTTGTGTTGTGGAAGTGAATGCATCCTAGAAAAGAGTTACACGTGATTAACTAGCTTTGACACTTATAATCAGGTAGTAATTCTTTTTATGGTCCTAAATTTAATTAAAACCAATTCTTTTTCTTAGAGCCTTCTTTGTTCTTCAAAAATAAAAAAATATACGGGTCAGTGTTTAAGGATTTTTCTTAAGTTTTAAGTTTTATAATTTTTAAATAAAATTATTGGGAAAATATATACATATTGTACATTCATGAGTGGATGGCGATGTAGATGTGAGATTTATACATGTGACTGTCTGGCCTTGGCTTCTTAGTGCAAGAAAGGTATTAATTTATTTGAGGAAGTTCAATGGAGGCCACCAAGACGTGAAGTCAAGAGAGACAACAGTCATAAACATCTGGTTCTGACTGGATATAACTAAAACTTTGCACTGGGAGGCTCCTTAAGCATTGGAACAAGTTGCGCAGAGAGGATGTGAAATCTCTTTTTGGAAGTTTCCAAGACCTGACTGGCTGAAGCCTTAAGTAGCCTGGTTCAGATCTGATGGTGACCTTGGTTTGAGCAGGAGATTGGACTAGATGACTTCACAAGGCCCTTTCAAACATGAAGCGTTCTGCAATTACGCTTCCATAGTTTTATCCTTGCCCCCTCGTTCTTGGAAGACTGTGCAGATCAAACGGATTGAATTAAAACTTACATTGATATCTTGTATACTAGGGAAGTTCTGCGGTAGTCTTTGCAAATCACATTTTGTAGAAGATGAAGGCTGTTGGATTAGTTGCTTAAAACAAAACAGTAAATTGGGCTACAAGTTCTTAGAATTCTTTCCTGGGTCTGATAGTAAAGTAAAGCTTGGTAGCATCAGGCAGTCTTCTGCAGTGGCTCTGTAGGTAGAACCACTTATTTAAAGCTAGCTGGCACAACTATAAAACCATAAATTTTAGTTGGTTATTTACTTTGGTAAACTTCCAACCATTGGAGTTGAAACCTTACATGCCAGGTCTGCGCCAGGTGGACTCTTATTAAAAAACCCCACGTGATGCATCTCACTTCGCCTGCCTGTGAGAAGTTAAATTACTTAAGAGTTCTGAACTTTCTTAGAAGATCTCCGGATATCCTTACAAGTGTAAATTTTTTGCATGTAACCATCCTGAGCAAGTTTAAGTGATGCTGCGGACACGTAGCCAGACTTTTCTGTAATTGCTGCTTTAGGCCAGCTGGAACTAAGGGCAGGCAATTGCTTGATTTCACGAAGTGTAACAAGCTGGTGAAATAAAAGTATGGAGCTCTTGCATTTGTCAAGGAGACAGCAATGACTGCTGTTAATTTTCTCATGAAGGGCTGTTCCACTAGTCTGTGGCCAAGGCTCTTACTAGAAAACGCTGTGTTGTAACAAAGTTGTGTTAGAGCAGATCTTTTTCTGATCCTGCTCTCAGCATGGATTGCTTGGCACCCTCTCACCCTGCTCTGCACCTTGCTTTTGATGAATTTTAGCAGAAAATGGCTGACTGAGCAAAACTGGATTAATTCCTACTTGCCTCCACTTCCATGTCTTGCTGTTGCAGAGTTCTAGCAAAAGGAGATGAAATTATGTAACTCATCTTGTTGTCTCAAAATTGCTTTTGAAGAATCTTCTGGTAATCTGATAAAAGTAGATATTTCTGATTACCTACCAATAGTTGTTAGAGGCTCTATAATTGTGATAGTGCTGCCAGTGCGGAAACAGTCTCTTGGTAGGGACAGACTGCAGGACTGGTTTTACTTGTAGCTGAACCAGAAGAGCTACTAATTTTACACTATCTATTAGAGGCAGTCTTACGAAACTGTTTGCTGTCTTCAGGGCATACAGCCTTTTCTGTTCATGTTGCTCTGTTTGTGTATCGCTAAACTTCCTCCCAGCAACCTATAGCATTGTGATTATTTTTTTCCCAAGTGAGAGAATGGACTTTTTGATTAAGTTGGCTGCATTCCTCTAACGACTTATTGTCACTGTTTTGTCATATACAGTATAACAGATTCTGAAAGCTCTTTTTATTTTCCGATAGGCTGGTGTTTGGGATGCTGTATCCTGCGTATTACTCATACAAAGCTGTGAAGACAAAAAATGTGAAGGAATATGTAAGTCACATTCCTTTTAATTGCTTAATTAAATGTCTCTACTGACATACAACTGTGAAATTTTCATTATTCAGTGCAATAAATCATATGAAAGTTTGATTCGACTATCTTAGTATTGAATACGAAACCTGTGTAAATGTAGTGGTAATCACATGATTTTGTTTGGAGAGCTAAAGTTAAGGTTTCTCAGACTTTTCACAGACTTTACTGAAACGTGTCCAACACACTATGCTGTATATGGATATTTTCAAGAGGATTTTAAAACATAAATCCTAAAGTATTGGCTGCATTTTGGCAAAGTGCCCAAAATAATGCCCTTTTGGGCAGGAGATAGAAAAAAGTTTTCCTAATTCTACCAACACCTGTAGTACAAGCAGTGACAAATTGATTCTCAGTGACCACTTGAACAGTAGCAGCAGTTTAATTATTGTATGGAGCTCAACAAGGGATTCAGAATCTACCTAAGAAAAGGGTAGCTCTGGGTAATCTGTTGTTTCTCAAAGAGGAAGAAAAATGTGACCAGGCAAGGAAAAGATTTGGTTAAGATGATGTGGAGGAAAGAAGCAGAACAGAAGACTAAGATGGAGGAAACCACAATTACTGTAGTTATTGCAGTTTAGAATTAATCTGTTAAATTATTTACTTTTCAGTGTGAGCAGTGATGATTACCACAAGAATGTTACCCAGTTGCAGTCACAAGGAGCTTTGGTCACTGAGTTACTTCCCTGTTTTAAGAGGCAGCCTAACTTGATTTTGGCAACTAACCTATATTCTTTCCTGAACTTTGTTCTAACTTGGCTGCCTGACTCAGAATGGAGTCAGCGCCATCAGTTTCTTTGTCTTGGCAGCCATAACTGTGACCTGATGCTGCTGTCTGGATGAGTGATGCATCTGCTTTGTACTTGGTTGTAGTAGTAGAATGCAGTAGCTGTTGTTCCTCCCCTTATGTGTCTTACATTTAGTCTGATCACTCCATCGACGCTCCAAAGTGGACATCATATTCATATGTCTCTGGTTTCTGTGTACAAGCTGATTAGAGCTTATTTGTGCATGCAGAGAGCTTGTGCCTGCCAGAGCTAAGCTTCTGGGAGGAAAAATCATCAAAAATAGAGAGGAATTTGCTCTGTCTCATGCTTACTTTACCCTGCCAGCAAAGTATATAACGTAAGGAATTTATAATCTGCTTTTTCTCCCTGTTTGCTCAAAAGGGGTCTGCAGGCTAAGTAGAGGGTAGCAGTTTTGAACTGTAATACAAGAAATCACTTTAAGAGGTTACTATTGCCTCTTGCAATATGTTTTCTAGAAGAAGAAAAGTAACGTTAGTAGAATGCTGAGATTTTGACTCTTACCTTAATTGTCCAGTAGCTATGACTTAGCTGTCTGTCTTGGGCATCCTTTTTTAGAGATGCCTGTCACTTACAGAAGACCTTTAGTAGGGCCTGGAACCGTATTTTTCCAACTGTGTATTTTCATTTAGTTTGAAAAACTACTTTTCAGTCACTTGTGGTCTTTGACCAGTCCTTGAATTTGCAGTTGCATACAAAATGTTCATGGGGCTGAGATGGATGAGACCCATCACAGTGACTTTGTCATGGGCAGGGGATGACATTGATCCATCAGTGAATTACCACTCCATTGCCGGTTGGGTTGAGTGTCCAGATAGACCTTAGGGACGGTCCCTTGCTTTCATATTCCCAGCTGGGTCATTTTCTTTCACAGAGAGGGTGTAGGTTTAGCTGCAGCCTTCCAAATGGCACAGCTCTGCTGCCAGTCATGTTGATGGCCCAAGCACAGCTTCCTTCCCAGGGTTACGTGTGGCTCAGAAGTCATCTGCTTTTGTTTGCTGGATTGGAACAGCTTTAGAACGGTGAAATTTTTGACTTAGCCACTGCTTCCACCAGTAAAAAACAAACAAAATAGTAAGTACAGACATCTTGACTTGCTGTCTAGGTTATGATGCAGCAAATTATTCAAAGATTATTTTGAGGCAGGGGGGAGATGTTGCTGCTGGTTTGGGTGATTTAAAATACTTATGGACTTCGGTTCTAGAAATTAGGATCTGTGCCTTTGAGGAGATTTATTTGTTGTTGTAATTACCTTGGTTTAATGGAGTTGACCAAGATATTTGAGGAGTTTTTTCACTGTGTTAAACCAAAGTGCTATTAATAAGCACCTGAAACACATTTTAGAAGTCTGAACTACCAGTCTTCTCAAGTCCTGGCTTCAAAATCCTGACTTGAAAGGATGTGCTGCAGCCAAAGCCAGCGAAGATGAGCTTAATGCTTGGATGGTAGAAAAAAAGCTCAACAAAACAAATCTGTAATGACACTTTTAACATGAAAAGCAAAACTCAATCAAAGCTTCTGTAACTTCATCTTTACGAGTTAAGTAGATGATGGTCTTCTGGGCAGTGTCAAATATGACCTTCTGTGTTTCCCACCCCTGTCACCCGAGATGAAAACCTCTGTAAGTCACTTGGATTCATCTGTCAAGGATACTTTTGGTACCTCATGCATTAGTTGTACTAGAATATGGTTTGACTTGTGTTTTTGAAAATCTTTGCTCAGACCTCTGCAGGACTCCTGGCATATCTCATGTGCCTTTCTGCGGAGCATTTCTTACTGTTGCTAGCAGCTCAAGAGAAACACCCCTTCTACTATTGTTCTTAATTGGATAAACAGATGTTGATTAAAGAATGAATAGCCTGGTTAAAATACATTGGAAAAAAATTCAGTCTTGTGTGACATCTGAAAAATTGCTTTGCATCATGATTAGGTTGATGGGACAAAGGTGGATGTTAACTTTATTTTTATTCAGGTGTTGACTCTGGTTCATGGAAGGGTCACCAGACTAAATGTCACGTGGCCTGTCAGAGATGACTTCAGCTGTTGTGTTTGTCTTAGCTTATTCAAGCCTGAAATATCTAAATCCTCTGAGAGATTGAAGAATGTCATCACATGACTTTCTTTTCAAATTGAAATGCAGAAAAGCATTTGAGATAAATGGGTCTCAAGTTGTGACAAAGCAAGTGGATTTAAAGCATAATGCGAAGCGATGAAATAGGCGGCAGTGTAGCATTAGGTTTTGAGTACTTAAAGTCCACTTCAAAAAAAGATTGCTTTGAAGGTGAAGATTAATTCTGAGCCATGTCTTCTGTAGGAAAGTATATACATTCCTCCTTTTGAAAGAGGGTACCATGAATTTAGGACTTGAACTGGTGTCTAACAAATGTGGTATTTAATGATTTGTGAGTATACCAGAAGAGTTAGTAACCTATATATTGCAAATAAAATGAGGTTACTGCATCTGATTGCAGGTGATGCTTTTCTTCTCTTTTCTTTATTTTTTTTAGCTGTTTTGTTTTTTTCTTAGCACAGATAGTGTTGGAATTTAAAGAACATGTGGGTGTTCAGTTAGTATGAGTAACCAGTGGTGGTTTGCACTGACCTATTTTGGACATATCGGTGGCGAAACGCAATATGTTTTAGGGAAGACAAACACATGGAACTACTTCTATAATATTTGTTCTGAAAGATGACAACCAAATCTGAACATAGGTTCAAGATAAATGAGAGATTTAGTTAACTATTAGAAAACAGAACTAAAACGTGTATTTGGAGAGCATTGTCTGATTTCAAAACAATGATGTATAGTGAAAATATTAAAAAACATTTAGAAAAAGTATATAGATATGAATCCGTGAAGTATTAAGATGCTTACATGTAAGTCATATGCCAAGAACCACAAAATTCTTATTAATAAGAATAGGATTCAATTTCCTTGAAAATGCTTTTTTCCTGCCTTACCCCAGTGTTAATGCCATAATGCTATGCACACATGTAAAACTGAACTGCAAAGTATAGCTGAATAACATAGATTGTGAAATAAAAGCAAGGGCTACCTGACTTACTAATGCTGATGTGTGTGTGTGTGTGGTATGAACATATGGGTGTGGAAGACAGTGAAATATTCTTTAGTGCCATAGTGGGAGTTGCATTTCATACTTATGATAATCTGCTGACTCTTTACAGTATATTTTTTCTTATCACTAAAGTTTGCTACATGCAGAATCGAATCTGTGAAGCCAGCCTAGGTGAGGTTGTGACCGTGGTGACCTAGCTGCTTCACTTAGCTTGTTGCAGCTGCCACCAGTTCTACTTAGGAACAGAAAACCCTTAGGACTGTCATATAATCTCATTTGAAACCCAGCTGATGCAGACTGAGATACTGTTGAACATCTCGCTTTGACAGCTCTGAACTGACTGTAGCGTATTCTGTGAAAGGTGAAATCAAAATTCTTACTGCAGATGGTGTTTTAATTTTCAGGTTCGCTGGATGATGTATTGGATTGTGTTTGCTCTTTACACAGTTACTGAAACAATGACTGACCTAACAGTCTCTTGGTAAGAGCCTACTTTTTTATGAACTCTGGATGAAACTGTATTTGTTTCTGACGTGTTTTGATTCGTAATGATTTAATTTTTTATGAAGAAGTTGTGCTTGTTGATAGCCCTTTTTTTTTCAGGAAAAGATCTCAGTGTATGTAAAGAATAATGTCTGTCTTCAAGCTTGCTGTACACTGTCACTCAAAGTAAGGACTGTAAACCTCCACCTTTGCTGTAGAAACTGCATAGAGGAATGGAACTCTTAAAAGGATGGATTATGATTTCTATGTGCAGGATTGTATAATGTAAAGCAAGTGTATTAACTGTTTCCATTTATTAAATGACAGTACAATCAATTAAATAAGTTAAATCCATAGGTCTATAATTCATATAATTTTTGTCTAATACAACTTCCTGTGTGTGAAGAATCTTATATGCTAATATGTAATTGTGTTTTTTGAAGAGATCTCTTCATGATGATTAATTACTGCATTTTCGTACTGCAGTTGTTGATTTCATGCAACCTGTAACTTGTCTGTAGGTTTCCACTGTACTATGAACTGAAGATAGCTTTCGTTATTTGGCTCCTTTCCCCATATACTAGAGGGGCGAGTTTAATCTACAGAAAATTTCTCCACCCACTTCTTTCTTCTAAAGAAAGGGTAAGAAATAATTTCTCGTACTTTTAATGCCTAATATGGAAATACCATATGCTGAAATACTAACTGTTGCTAGATACATGATGAAAGCAGATCAGTGTGTTACTAGTTGCCAGGCAGCATGAACTTGGACTAGCAGAGGCAAGTGCATATGGCTGTCCATATATATGCTTCTGTTTAACATGCATGAGCAGGCAAGGTACGACTGCCTATTGACATGAGATAGTTTGGTGTTCTCTGGTCAGCTTAGTGCCCTTTGGGGAGCCCAGTTTAGTGGAATTGATGCCGTTTGACTTTTCTACTGGAAGAACATGTGCAGTACTCTCTGCAGAAGCATGAATGTCGTTTTAGCAACGGCTCTTCATGTTACCATTTTTTCTAGCATAACCTAGTAATAAAACTTCTCGGGATGAGTGACATCGATGACTTTTCTGGCATACTTTCTACTGAAGTTTAAGGGAAGAACAGTCTGCAACAGAAAATGCCCCGACAGGAAATAGCTAAAGGACATTCAGCTTTAGCCGAAGTGTGACAGGGCCACAGATCTGCGTAGCAATTTTTCAGTATTCTGTTTGGATGTGTGGAAAGAGCAGTTGGCAAAGGCGTGAAGTCTACAGATAAAAAAACCTCACAGTACAGAAAATAGCATTCATAAAGGTCAGTGCTGGGCTTGGCCTTTATTAGACAAAACAGGTAGCTGACATGATTGCTGCTGATATGAGCAGTAAGGTCACCTTGACCTTCTGAAGGTTGAACTGTAAACAGTTTGCAACTTCATAAGCTAAAGGGATTTTTTTTCGTGTAGTCTGCTAGCTGTTGTGAACTACCTTGAAGCCTTTAATCTCCAGCTCCAAGCATTTACCACAGCTGGGGATAAAAGTCATGACAGTATTGTCCTTGGTACTTAACTACATCGAATTTCTGACTTCAGGAGTACTTTGAGCTGACTCTACCTTTCTAAGGATCTCTCTGATTTCATCTTAAGCATGTTATTATTTCTTGAGCAACTTTTGTCTGAAAAGCTAGGCTTACTCTCTGTAAGGAACTTGCTATGTAGCTGCGATGTTTCTCAGCTGGAAAAAAGTGATCTATTTTATCATCTTGTTTAATCAGGTGTAATCCTTTTTTAAATGAGTAGAAGTGAATGAAACATCAGTATACAAAGGTGAGAGTAATTGTCCCATTAAATATTTTCTTAAACATTTCTTCCATCTCCCTTTGATTGGAAAAATAATACTGTGGGTTACTGTGACTCTTATGCACAGTCCTCTAAAATGTAAGTATGTTTTGCTTTTAGGAGATTGATGAGTACATCGTACAAGCCAAAGAAAGAGGCTACGAGACCATGGTGAATTTTGGAAGGCAGGGGTTGAATTTGGCAGCAACTGCTGCAGTAACAGCAGCTGTAAAGGTAACATTCGGCTTGCATTACTTCCTTTTGTCCTTGGTACAGAGCAGTCTAATTGTACTGAGGATTTGCCATTCCTAAATAAAAAGACTAATTCTGTGAATGCGTTGAAAACCTGGAGCACAATTTAAGGGTTGCAGCCCTCTAGTCATCCTCATATGATATTTGTTTAAGATGGTTTGTAGTTATTTCTTGGTTGATAAGGATCAGTTAATTCAAAAGGTACTGTGCAGTTTTCTATGCGGGCTTTTGGTAAAGATGACCATTGTTTCTTTTCTGTCTCTGTTGTGCTTTCTTGTTGGTAAACAAACTATTTAAAGGATTTCTGGCTTTTCTGCTGTTTTTCTCCAGTCAACTTCAGGTAACTCCACATATGAAGTAAGGCATGAAATATTACTAGCACTGATAAAAGTTAGCTTGACACAATTAACTGTTTGCAACTTGTTGATTGAATTATTAAATTAATATACTAAGCATAAGCTCGCATATCACTGTTTAGCATACTCTTGCTTTGTCATGTAAGTTCCATTAAACCATGAAGTAACGTGTGGTGGTTCCCAAATTGTGTTCCTACAAAACTCATGACCTGCAGTTGAATTTTGGAGGTTTCTAGGTCTAGGAAAACAAAATACAAGCTTATGAGTAAGATTCTAAGCGACTTGCGGGCCACCAAAAGGAGTATAACTTTAGGCAATGTGTATCCTACCAAAGTCATTTAAACCAAACCACAAAAAAAAAAAAAGTATGGAAAGAAAGATGTGTATGTCCTGGTTAAATGATAGTGTTAAGGCGATCAGGATTAACGTCTTCCTGGGAATAAAGGAGACTGCTGTGTTCATAGTAACAGGACGGAAAACCTGAACGCTGTTTGTGGATAACAGAAAGCAACGTAGACATCCCTGGCTGTCAAAATTAAGTAGGTACAGCTAGCATTTAACTTAGATTTCTGTGCTTGTATGTGATCTTCTTGCTTTATAAATCAAAGACATTTCTGAAAAACTACACTTTCAAATGCTGTCTCAAAAAGGTTTGGAAAAATAGTCATGCATATCTTGTTTGTTCATTTCTTTTTAAAGATAAATGTGGGTGGTAGTGTTAAAAAAATGACTTTTTCGTTTAAAATATAGACATAATGAGCCTGAAATACTGACAGTGTGACTCAATTTGATCACTGGTTCTTTTTTTGTTGTTCAAATTCTTAGTATTGCCTTGGGGCATGAAATAATTTAGAGGTAAATAGAGTACACCTCTAAATGAATGAAAGTATCCAGAGTGAAAATAGGTTATTTAAAAAAACCCAACCAAACAAACCCAACAAATAAAATGTCAAAGTACTCTACTGGGAGAAAGTTTAAGAACTATACTAAAATGCAAATTCTTTGTCAAACAGCAAATCATAATTCATTACAATGTGCACCTGTAATCATGCTTATTATACTCTTGTTTTCCTTGTGTCTGTATGTATGGCTAAGGTTGGATGCTTACTTGTTAATCCTTACAGAAATATTGTTAAAAAAACCCCCAAACAACCAACAAAAAAAGAGCGAAACACCACCCCCCCAAAAAAAAAAACCCAACCCAAAACAACCACCCACACACATCTCCTCCCACTTTCTTCTGAAATAACAAACAACTTTTTCCTAATTGTCTGTGTTTAGATTTCATTGCTATTGAGCTGTGACTGGCAAGATGCCTGCTCTATTTGTTAAAACTTGTTAAACATGCTCATGAATATTTGTACAGAATTAGTTCAGTGCAGATGAGATGCTTGGGCAGAACAACCATCACAATACCAAAGACCTAAAATAGACAGGTTTTTTAAACAGTATGAAATAGGAGACTCTCTGAAAATCTTTATTTTGGCATCTTAAACCTCTCTTCAGTTTGTCTTTCTAAAAAGCTTAGCATGACTGCTCCATGCAAGCAAATGGAGACAACGCACGTGTTGTTGATTCTTGTTCACTCTTTTTCAAGAGTTGACTGCTGCCTCCAGCAGGTGAAAAGATTATCCCTTCAGCATGAGCTGGTGGAGCATGCTATAGGATTTCAGGAATGGAATCCTGCTGGTGGGATCAGTTTTGATGGGAAGCAGACACCCTTTCATCACACTTTTTTTTTTTTTTTTT
>Ga0065711_1031754_pt1 | contig 28830 bp, 11 predicted proteins | sample Hoacrofraction12_FD_59098 | JGI IMG/M metagenome (GOLD analysis project Ga0065711, IMG submission 59098) | Hoatzin crop microbial communities from Cojedes, Venezuela - Epithelial fraction 12 v2 (version 2) | ecosystem: Host-associated > Birds > Digestive system > Esophagus > Crop | place... | reverse complement strand
TGCAGGCAGGCCGGGCCTGTGGGACGCGGCGTGTCCCGCCCGGGGCCTTCCGTCTGGGGACGCGGCGTTCTCTGGGGTGAGAGGGGACCGAAGTGGTGTGTGATGTTGGGACATAATGGGGACGAAATGCAGGGCTCTCCTCGGAAAGGGTCCAGCGGCAGGCAGACGTTTTCAGTCCTCAAATAGCCGAGAAGCAGGGCGGCAGATGTTTGTGACTGTGAAGGTCACAGTCTATTCCCACCTTCTGATCCCGTAAAACCACCGGTGAATTATGTTCAGCGGAGGTAAAGGACTTTTTTTGTTCCGTTTCCTGATTTTTGCAGGTGGTTCTTTTTTATTCAGTGCCGCATGTTGCCATTCATTTGAAGTGGTTGGAGACAGTGATAAAAGCTGCCAAATCATCAAAATCCCCAGGCAGAGCTTGTCGCTCTGGTCAGTTGCGTGTGCCCTGACCAGCTTTTTTCCCCTAAATCAACCGCCAAATCATGCAATGAACTGACAGAAAATGTATCATTGTTACCACCATAAATTTGTGTAAACCCTTTATCCTCTTGGAAAGAACCGTAGTACCAGCAGAGCACATTTCGATGAAGCATGAGAGAAAACAAGGAGAGTGGAGGCTGTAACAGTCACTCTGTTTGCATGGGATCACCAGCTGGTGGTCCACAAGGTGAAACCACTAGCTGCGGGAGGGAACCCAGATCTGCAGACTCAACGTCCCAGTCACAAACTGGAATCAGGTCCTCTTAACTCAGAAAACCTCCTGTTGAACTTGGTGGGAGTCCTGCTTGGGAGTGCTCGGCCACATGCTTTGGGTAAGGCCCCACGACGCTGTCTCTCTTTGAGCTGCAGTTTTATCACCAGCTTGACATTCCAGGATGTTTTATTTAATATCTTCAAGATTTCTGGTAATAATGTTTTATAAATGATGCCTTCTTTCCTCATGGACACTTGAAATGCCTTTTAAAATGATGTTCCCTGGCAAAGTAAATTTGGAGAGTTTTTTTATGAGGTGTTGGCTATCATTAGAATAACCCTGAATTTGCCTTCTCTTGACAGGCTTGTAACATAATGAGGGAAACATCTGGGCAAGTGGGAACTCTGGGTGATGCCATTTCCCAGAGGAGCTTTTTAGAGCGCTTTTGCAAGGTTAGGGTGAAACAAGAGGAAAGTCATCTTCAGATAATTGTCCTAGAGTATGATGATTGTAGTTGGCTGTCTTGTGAAAATCTGTTGATTGTTCACTTCAAGGATTTTTTCTGTCTGGTGATTTTTTTACAAATAATAAAACTCTGTGCCTTTAAGCGTCATGATAGCTTTAGCAGTTCGTATTTTCATCATGTTTTGCCATTTATAGAATTGAAATTTTGATGTGCTTCCCAGCTGAATTGATTCAGCAGTTACGTATTTGAGAGAGGGTGTCTGTACAAGACATTACAGGATGAAAGTATATTGATTAGAGCAATCAGTTAAACAGACGGAAGTCTATCAATTTTTTCATTATAGAACTCTCATGGGTTCTGTTGCTAGCTGGAAAATACTGTAAACTGCTCTAGAAAATTGTACTCTGGGAGGCTAGTGCTTCCATTCAGAGCATCACAATGTAGATCTCGATGGCAAGTTTGCACCTGGGATCTTCAGATTTTGAGGTTTCTTGTGCTGTTACTGTGGCACATACTGAAGCAAAATGCAAAATCCTAGTGCATTGCATTCCCAGGTTAAAAATCAATGTGGAAAGCAAAACTGCACAAACCTAGATTTGTTGTTATAAGCAAACAGAAAACTCTCGGGTTGCTATTGCTTATACTGAAAAAAAAAAAAACCCTATTGATTTTTCTGTCTTGGTAGGTCTATAGAGAGAAAAGATTGTGAGAAGTGATTAGGTCAGTGTTTCATTTGATGAAGTTTCATTTGACGAGTCTGTTGCGCATGTTGTGGCAAATCCAGGAATGAGTAATCTTTGCAGCAACTGTTTATAGATGTATTTTGACAAGACACATTTGTATGAAAACAAACTGGCTGTTATCAAATACTGGGTATGGTATTTTAGGACTTAGGCGGTCTGTTTGCACAAATGAAGCAGTCAGAACTTGGTCCTGCCTGTCTGAAAGAAAATCTGAAGTGTTAGTCCTGATTCAAAAAAAAAACCCCAAACAACCCAACCCCCCAAAACTTAGCACATCCGTGAGCATTTTTACATCAAATGAATTCAGGAGGAATCCTTAGTGATCTTGAAATATTGTTGGAGATGTAAATAGTCTAAAATAGAGACTTGTATGCATTTGAAGTCTGATTTGTTAAGGGAGGAAGGAGCTTCTCTCTCTCCAATCCCTTGGTCCTTCAAAAGAAGCATTTTGGAGGATAGGTTTTGGTTTCTTTTGGTCTTTCAATTATGTTAACCTCTGCAATTAATAGACTGATAGATGAAAGAAATCCAGAAAAAAACTTCTTTCCTAAAATTAAACAAGTTATTTCTTCCTCCCCCTTATGTTTACTTTTGGTGCCTTTCCCTGTGTGATGTGTGTTTCTTAGAGTTCCCAGATGTCTGGGATGGTGTCATGCCGCTGTGACTGGCTGTAGTGGAGCAGTAGTGAGGAGAAAATCCTGGTGTAGTCTGCTGGTCCTCTTCGGGATGGGTGAGAGGCACAGGCTTCCTCGCTTCACTGCTGCAGAAATAGGCACTGGACCTCTGCATTGCTGCCGTTTGATGCTGCTGTTAGAATTGGTTTGTGGTAAACTAACGCGAAATAGGAAATCCAAATTCGGACTTGTAAAATATCTTGCAGTTTTGAGTTTTGAGAGGTAATCAGCCTTTTGTTTCTCAGTCAGATTTTGTTCCCTGCTTCTATCTCTACCAAAGAAAAAAAGAAGTGGGGAGGGGGGAGATTTTGGGTTTTTTTTATGATGAGAACTCTCTTAGGAATAATGTAATTAGCATCCAGAAACTACTGTGGAGTACATTTATGAAATAAATGAGTACAAACTTTTGCTTCTGAATAAGAGTAAGTGAAGCTATATTAAGAGATAGGAAAATGCTGCTTGGGTATGTTTTTATCTTTTTCATGTAGTTCTAAAATTAAGGCAAGGCTTGAACATAAATTTTGAAAGATGTTTGTAGTATTTTACGATGCCCTAAAATCTGTGCTTTCATTCTGAGAGAAAATATTTCATCAAGGAGTTTATTCTCGTCACTTCTAATTTTTCCATAGCAGGCCTTGCACACCAAGAAAAACAGCATTCCCACACCAAGAAAAATGAGCTTGTAAAATGTAGTAACAGAGCCACCAACAATATATGCCATAGCACATGAAGTCAGATTCTCCACTGCGGTACTTGCAGCAGTATTACGTTAGCGTGAAACTCAGTAGTTGTGCATAAAGCTGGAGCCATATAGGAGAATGTAATTTGAAAAGAAGCACAGTGCTGTAAACAGCTTTTTACTTTTAATCTCCTTGCTCCTGTGCTAGCCCCCCTCCTCAGTAAGCATGCAAGCAATTACAGCATGTCAGAAATGTTCTCTGAGCCCTACCAGAAGAAACACGTTCTGCTGCTTATAAACAGTTGCACAAGAGTCACTCTCCAAGCCATGTGAGGAGTCCTTTACAGAGCTGAGCTCTTAATTTTCTCCTAAGATCCACATCTCAACATGATGAGAAGTTCAGAAATGGTGTGCTGTCTGGTACCTTTGCTCAGGTGCATTTCAGTCTGTTTAAGGTTTGTGTGTTCTTGCTGCCCCTTGTGCTGCATTTAGGCAAGTTGCAAAATGATCTCCAGTCAGGTACAGTAGCCTATTTCAGCTTTCTTGCTTTCTCAGTTTAAGTAGGACTCAAGCTGTTTACTTTGTGAGAATTTTAGACTGAGGTTTTAAAGCTTACTCAAGCTCTGGATCTTTACATTTGCTTAGTTCTAATAGGAACTAATAGTCTAAGTCATCTTTGAAAAACTGTCGATTCAATGTTTTGCATTCACTGTTTTCCAGGCTGTCCTTAGTCTATGTAAGATGGCAATAAGTGGATGTACATCATGTATTTAATACGAGCATTAAATCCTTTCCTGCCTTAAGAGCAGTTTATACATTACACAAATAACTTTCAGAGCAGGTGGCTTGTGAATGAAGCAGGCTTATTCTCTGAAAACCAAAGTCTCTTTTGGTGAGGTTGTTAGTCATCAGAGGATGCTGTTTCGTGCTTTTCGACAGTGATTGTAAAACCTGCCTGTTCTCAACAGGCTTTGCTGTATAGGTTGTTAGCTAAAGGTCACCCTTACCATTAGCGTATGTTCTTCCAGTTATGCACTAAGCTTTACGAATGACTTACACCATGTGCACTTCATTCTCTCATCTCCCAAGGGAGAGGATTATGTGTGCTCTTTAGTGGTTTTGCTAGTGCGCTATGGCTTGTTCTGGGATCTAGGGGGAAGGAAGGGTCATTAGCTTTACGTGTGCTGCTGCTGCGTGCATGGAAGCAAAGGATAAAACAGGAAAAAAGGGTGAAGGAGTGAGACCGCTGTTCTGAGTCAAGCATTTGCAGTTGTCGTGGCTCCCAGGAGAGATTCTTCCACCTTCCAAACCTGGCTCCAGGAAAATGCCAGAATGTATTAATTAAGCTTCTCTTCGTACCTGTCATTTCGATTCATTTCCAAGCAAACTAAAGCTTCCGTGGTGGAAAAGAGCTGCCACACCTTCGGGGTAGGATGTGGCAAGCTTTTTAGTATCTAAGACTACTGCAATAATTTAGAACAGGGATCCAAGTTATATTTAGTTATGGCTGCAAGGAGCAATGTTAGGCAGGTACGAATGTAACTTCCTACATTAGATTTGATCAAGATGTTTGGATGAGGTATATTTTGCTAGACTTCGGTTCAACAGTGAACAATCGCTGTACTGCTCACCTTGGACCATCACTGATAAATACCTGGCATTAAGTCACAGGGTACCTCTCAATTCTGCCTCTGCATCTACAGCTCGAAGCAGTTTTTTCGGGATGCCTTCTACAGAAGAGTCTGTTGGAGTACTTTATTTCTGTTTTGAGCAAGATTTAGGATCATTTTCCAGCTCTTTATAGTATTGGGGTATTTGTGTGAAGAAAACAGTGTATGTAATTCTAAATTCGTTCTGGGCCATCATGGTGGCTTTGTGTCTGTTCCCATGGGCTGGAGGCAGACACGAATCACAGTGACCACTATGATTCTGGGGCAGAGGCCCCATAGACATTCTTGCTTTTGCCTTTCACTTCTCACAGCCCATCCTTACCTGTGGGGCTGTGTGTAGGGGGAGAGTGGTTAAAGGGAAGCCTGCTAATGTGTTTCTGACACAGTGGTAGGTTTGAGTCTGGTTCTTGAGAAGATCTAGGGCAGTAATGATCACCCTCTAGGGCAGTAATGATCACCCGTGGTGACAATGAGAGTAGAGAGACAAGGCGTGGGTACATAACAATCCTGGAAGAAGATGGATTAGTACTTCTCATGTTGGTTCATCTAATGTGGACAATCGGCACTTGTTCTGGAGCAGCTTTTATTTTGCAGTCTTCATTGATCATGTAAAGAGAAGTTTCGTTCTACACAGGAAGGACACGGCTAGTCTGTCACAGCTGTAACAGCAGTATAACAGCAATACAATCACACTGCTACTGAGCCCTCCCTGTTATCTGATAGGCACAAAAATCTCTCCTTCACTCCTCCAGCTTCACTTATCAGCCCTTAGGTTCAGTCACAATTCCCCACTCTGTGCTTTCTGAATGCCAGCTGTCCACAAAAACAGGAGGCCAAGAGTTGAAGCTCTGCTGTTGGTCTTTATGATCCCAAAAATTTCATAATCGTTTTAGTATCTGGACCTAGTCACTGTGTACTCCCTGGTGATTTTAACATATGTGTTATGACCTGCTAATAGGTAACCCAGCCCTAGGACTTCAGCATACTAAGCTTTGTGACACCTTGCTCTGCTGTGGAATTCTTTTGCTGGGGAGACATCTGTTTAACCAATCCAGGTTACATGAAATGTAAATTGGGAACCATGTTTTGAATTCAGCTGTTGTTCTTTTGTCTCTGCTCATATCTGCTACATCTGTATATTAATAATCACTGCCTTATTGTTCCAAAGTGATGGAAAACATCTTCAAAGAAAACAAGGAACAAAGAAGGCATTACTGATTAGGTGAGAACTCCGGCTGTGTTGTGTCACAGCATCTGAAAACTTTATAGGAAGTGAAGTGCAGAAGACAGTAGTAGTGATAATGATGCAGACTATGCTATCTTTGCCTGCCAAACTCATACATAAATGTACTAGTCATGTTTGAAAAGCTTCATAAAATAACATGTGACAGACATAGTCACGACTTCTGAAAACCCAGTCATCCGTATGTAAAAGTGCACAGAATGCAAGTAATCGTAGGAAATTATTTTGCTGTACTTTTTTTGTTCTTACATTCTTCTGAGTCATCATTTTAAAATCTTGAAATGCACTCATACTTAAAATACATATGCAGACAATTTAGATGCTTCAATTTTTCATTTTGTGTTTTTTAAGGAAACAATGTAGTTTTTCTTTGTGCTTGTATCCTGAAAGTATAGCAATAGACAAGATTTACCAGCTTTGGCAGGTTTAATTGTCTGAGTTGGTTGCTTTCCGCTCTTCTGCGTGTTCTGCCAGTCTTCCCCGCAAACAAATGCAGTGGTACCGAGTTGTGCCATATTTGTTCTGTTCACAGTGTTGTTTAGACTTGTTTTTGTTACAATTCTTATCTTGCTGTCTGCTTTAAGACTACACTACTTAAAAGATCTTTGAATTGGCTGAGTGATAGTCTCCATAAAAGATGACTTTTTTTAAAGCATTATTTTTCAGTGGTAGTAGAGCTAGGTCACGGATGCGTTTTATTTTTTATTTTACTTTGTTAATCTCAACCCAAGCTCTTTGAGGTTGAGATTCCATTGTGGTGGTGGTGTTGTGTGTGATGTGTAGTGTAATAGGTCTCCAGGCCTGAATGGAGGCTGTAAGCACTGTCACAAATGAATAATGAAGTGATAACTTAGAGCAGAAAAATACAAAGTGCTTTAGTAAGTTGCAAAAGGAAACATTAAATGATGCAGTGATTACTGTTGCACTTTAATACTATTGTGCCTCCAGGATACCGATCTTACAAGTTTTGAAGATGGAAAATGCCAGGCTAAATTCATAGTCCAAAGCACAGAGATGAGTAACATTTCCAAGAAACACAGTAGTGAGCTCACTGATACATCAGTAAGAGCAGAATGTTTCCAGTGTTGGTATTTCCATATACTGTCAATTTGAAATACCAGAAAAAGAAAGAAAACAAAGTAAAATGTAACTTGTTATTGTAATAAGTGATGGCTTGCCACAGCGGTCAGTTGTGTGGCAGTATAATACTTGGTCAGATGAACTGGTGTGGGTGGTACTGGTAAGCAGTTCCTTTATCCTTTTGCCCTTGTTTTTCAGTGCTTTGAGAACTCATAGCAGTGGGTCATATTTTTTTTTATACCTCCCTTTTAGCTGTCAGCAGAATGAAAGCAGGCCTGAAGCTGTTCACCTCTAAGCTCTTGTCGAGTAATGGCTGTTTGGGTGCTTTTAATCTTACAGAGTTGCTCATAAAGATGAGAGAGGAAAATTAGAGATTAAATCGTTCTCTCGGCACTCTTGGTGGAGTCATGTTGAAAGGCAGGAGAAATTCAGACATCCTTGGCTTTTACACCTCCATGCTAGACCTACATTTTCAGTGTGTTTAGATTGACCTCACTCTCATAACTTTTACCAAGGAAAACGAGTCAATGACTTGTGTCTGCTGCAGACCCAGCCAGAGTTCCTCTTGGATTTGAATCTTTCACGGCTCAGTTTTTGTACAGAACTGATATGCTCATAACACACATAATCTGGACCTCCATCCACAATGACAAGCTGCGCTTTGGTGTGTGGCTTTCCTCAGATTGCATGAATTCATTTCCATCCATTATGTTTCACTGTTAGTTTCATATGCACTGACTGCTTTGTTCCACAGTAGCTCTTCTTCCTTGGAAAGATCGAAATTTCCTCTTTGCCTGCATGACCATTGAGATCAGTACGTGTGACAATACCATTGTGAGTACAGTGTAAGTATCTATAAAAACCATCCAAATAATGTGCCCCATCTTTTTCCACTGCTGCTTACAGTACTGCTCTAAAAAAAGTGGATTCCTCACTTGCTAAGGAAGTTACTGAGTCATTTTTATCCATGGGCGAGCTTTAACTTCCAGAAGGCTTCCTTTAGGTGTCTTGCCTTTCCATTCCCGTTGAGTTGGGTGTTCAGTATGAACACTGTCATTGAAACACCTTTTCTTGTACATACCTGGGAATGCTGAGTAGGAAGTGGAGCTCTAGGTCTGCAACGGAAGGAGGAGGTGACTGACAACAAACTGTAATGTAATGGAAAGAGCAGCAAAGAGGATCAATAATAAGGCAGCTATATTTTGAAGCTAGTGCTTCAAAAATTGGTCATGTAGCTTTGGTATCTTTCTTGCCTTAGAAGTAACCGAATAGCAGCAGATTTTGCCATGAGGAAAACAAGATTACCTCACTGGAACCAGCTGCCTAAGATTACTATAGGTGTAACAAACATAAATTTGCTTGGTTTTATCTGCCACATAGATGGGTGCAGGATTTTAAAATCAATATGAACTTGATCTAGATGTAACATTAGTAATCAGATATTTACTGGTGTCTGCACAAATTACCCAAAGAAACAAAAAGGATCAATATTTTAAATTGTTTAAATCAAAAACTTCTCACTATACTGACATATAATTCATTAAAAAATAAAAACCATAGCTAACCAACATGGATTCTGTAATACCCCAATATACTTACCTCCTACATCATATGAGTTGCTTAGACACTTTTTAATTTCATAGTAAGAAGTTATTCAGCATCTATTTAGCAACACAACAGCTATAAAACTGTCCTTGCTTTAATGTCTACAGATATAGCCCTAATCTGAAAGCGTCTCTTGAAATTACCTCAGTAATCAGACTGGAGTTAAGATGCAGTGTATGTATTGGCATTTTGTGCCGCTGATTTTAAGATTCTCTGGACTGCAGAAGTCTGTAAAGGCTCACTGCACAGAACAGGCTATAACAAAGCAGTTAATGATTCTTGTGACATGAGTGCTGACATTTCAGTCTATTTGAATGGCACTGGCATTCTGCTTAAATATATCACTTTTATTAGTTGGATTTTTTTAAGCCAACTAGATATTAGGCATGGGTATGCATCTTAGCTAAACTGTAACCTAGCCAGTCCATGCTTTTTGCACTGCAGAGTACCCGGAGTTTTTCAAAACATGTAACCACAGTGATATTTTTATAAAGGAATGTTCACCTCATGGGATTTTTTTAAGGTGTTCTATTTTTTTTCCAAGTTACAGCTTCACTTTATTGTACATGATGTCTAATAAAAAAGATATATGTCTGTGATTGGACTTTGAAAAAGGGCTATGGTGCCTATTCCATTTAAAGGGAATGAAGTCAAGCAGTAAATTTGCTGGTCGCCCTTTTCATATTGACTGTATCTCGGCCAGCAGTTGGTCTTTGATGTTGTAACAATAGAGCACAGGCAGAGGAGGAGGAGGATTAGGACCTCCGTAATATAAAAACAAGTCTGCATTCATCATGATTTTTATAGAGCAAAGTCCATGTCTATTGGAGATTTGCAGTAGAGACTCAAGGGTCTGCAGAAGAGTGTAGCAATCTTAACATTTGCAGGGGTTTACAATTTGTCCATCTCTTCTTAATTCACTGTTTGTTTAGGCTTTCAGCATTTAACTTGTCCTATCTTGTTCCTTCCTACAGTAGGAAAACAGATACATGTCAGGGCAGAGCTTCTGGAGTATCATTTTCCTTTACAGAGGTTGATTGTTGTGTTATTTATGAAAGGCTTGCTGCAGCTGGCCAGTAAGGTATCTATTCCTCATCTAGTGCTTTAGAGCCCAAGCTTTTATTAGAAAAGAATAGAGGGGTTGATATGTATATGTCTAACATTTGTGAAAATATATATCAAAAGGGAACCTGGGCAGCCACACTATGGCTGTGTCTTCAGGCGTACTGGAACAATAGCGCCAAAGGTTTCAAATGAGCTATTTAGCCTGATAGAGTCCTGGAGCTTTTGATATGCATTTAAATGGTAGCAGCCGTAGCTCTTGCTCTTGATCAAAACATACAGAAGGAAAAGGATCATCCATTTCATGAAAATGTGCAAGGTATCAAGTTGCACTAAGTGCTGATGGGAGTAGATAGACTGTGAACTGTGAGCAGAGCTTGGAAAGAGCTGCAAAATCTGTAATGCACTGTTGTAGCTATGTGCGTAACACAGTCGATGTGGAAGGCAGGATGAATGGAGTGTTCCCAGCGACGTGCTGATGGCAGCAGCAGCAATGAGCCCGGTGCAAATGGAGCTGTATCAGAAGCCCAGAGGCAGCTATTAGGAGACCATCTGGGGATGCACCAAATTAAATTGCTTTACTGCATCCAGTTCCAGTGGCTCTTGCTTAAGGCGTGATCCTGAAGTATCTCAACAAGGCAGAACACCTGGAAGCTTCTCCACCAGACTCCAAAGACACCTGACCCAGGGAAGGGAAGAGAGGAAGAAAGATGCCAATCTGTATTGCATTTGACAGTTCAGGACTTGATTTAGGGTGGGATCCTGTGCCTTCTGGGTGTTCAGATTAGACCTGTGAGTCCAAACTGGTGAACTAGTCACTGCTTGCCAGTGGAGCTGCAGTAGCTCCTTAGATGTCATATACCACCTTCATCGCACAGCAAAATACGAGGTGATTTTTATATTTGTCAGCAAGTCAGTGCTGAGCAAACAAACCCTGCCCAGGGCTCTCACCAGGGTGACTTCATTCTGTCCTTGGACAAAGCACTCCACGATACCACTGGTCACCAAACACATAGCTCTTCAGTCAGGAATCTGTTCTTTTATTTAACATCTACCATGATGGCTATTAAAAAGGCAATGTCTGGTGCAGAGAATGCACACATGCTGTTTCTGTGCTCTGCTGTATGTCTCCTTCATCAGGCCCAGGTACAGCAGCGTCTTAGCTGTCTCTGCTTTCCCCTAGTATGTCAGCTGATGCGAGCAAACTCTGTGAGGCTTAGCCAGTATTAGGTGGGAGTTCTGGCTAGTTAGAGGCGTCACCTAGTGTGTAAAAGAGTTTGCCCTTGAGGGATCAATAGCGCTGAAAAACCTGCTGAAATCCTTCAGTGGCAGTGAATTTGATTCTTGCTCTTCTTTGATCTAGCATTCATGACTTTTTGAATAATGTAAATCAGAGCTGCCTTTCTCACCTACCCATCCCTCTTTCTTCTCCTGTGTCTCTCCTAAGAGGATCATTTTTTAATCTTCTTAACATCAAAATAAAATGAACTAATTATTTGCATAACATAAGAGTAAAAGCCAGATTAATACCACCTCTCTGATTTTTTTTTTTCCTTTATCCTATTTAAATCTTCCCACAACAAAATATAAGAGGAGTTTGCAGCCGAAATCATGTGTTTACACTCTGATGGACTAAGTGGGGATGGGGGGGGTGGGGGAAGAGCTGTATATGCCAGTTCTCCAATATGTACTGCTGCCATTGACAAAAGGAGCCACAATTACATTGCAGTCAGGTTATAAACCCCAGAACACTCCCATGACAATTATTGTGGTTTACTTGTAAAGCCATATGAGGATGTATATTTATCTCTTCAGCACAGGTAAGTAGCTGAAAGTGAGTTCTGTGCCACAGCCTACCATGAAATGCTCTTCCAACCTGCTCTGCAGTGCATCTGCTGTATATGCTTTGGAATCTCTCTCTGTACAGAGGCAGCTCTTCCTCCCTGGGATATGGCATATCAGCTAGGTTCCCATCTCTGTTGCTTAACAGAGGAGTTTAGGATATCTCGAACCTGAACTTCTTATCTTTCCTCTTCTACCTTGCTGCTGGGACTAATCTAAATATGCATTTGGCCTGCTCCATACAGTTTATTGTCAGTGGCGTCTGGGTGGCTTCAGGCACATGCTAAGGTTATAACAAGTTTGAAAAATAAAACCATTTATCCTAAAAATAGCTCAGAACTAGCTAGTGATCATGGGGCGGAGGGGAGACAGAAATGAAGATGTTTTCTTTTCACGTAAGTGTCAAATTCAAAAGCATCTGCCTTGCTCAGTGCATGTATGGTATTCATTTCCTGTCTGCAGTCAATTGGAATGCCCCCCGAGTCGTTTGAAATTGAAAATCGAGTCATGCTTCTTTAATCAGCTCTAGGAAATAGCCCCCCTCCCTTACTGTTCTAAGAAAATTTATATATACATGCATAGAATTCATAATACAAAAAGCCTACTCTTCTCTCCAGGGCAAATCCTTTCTCTCTCCCTTCTTAAAAGGAGAAGGGTCTTCACATTGTCTTGTCATGGTGCCCTGTGTGTCTCCTAACTTGCTCTTCTTCCCCATAATGTCACTGGAGGGAGGCCTTTCTCTTGTGTATCGGTTTCCTCTTGTTTCTTTCTCTTGTTCTGGCATTAGGCAGTTCACACAGATGTAGAGAGAGGGCATAATGTCCACTGCTGATGTCTTGGTACAACAATAAGACAATTATTACACTGTGTGTACAGATGCCATTTATGCTAATGAATTCCAGTTGCTCATGTATCAGTCTCCAAAGTTTTCTAAATGAGGTACACTTGGCCTTGAAAGAATACTTCACTGCAGGAGCAGAGGTGCGCAGTCCTGAGGCAGCTGCTCAGATTTCTGCTGCTGTTTTGCTGTAAACTCATGGGTGTAGTAGCAGCCCCTTCCAGAGAGTGTTGTGAGGCATATAGTTGGTGCATAGATATTGAATGTGAGCAAACACTGCCTTTCCTCTGCCTTCACCCTCTAACTTCCATCAAAAGAAAAACTAGTATTGGTGGGGAAGGCAGCTAAGGGAGGGTCAAGTAAATTGTCTCGCAGTGATTCGATGGTGCGTATGTTTTGAGCATCAAGACTCAAGTGATTTGCCTTTTTTCAGGCACAGAAGTAGTATTGCCAGAAGCACAGGAAACATCATGTTTTTGGAATATAACACTTGTCTGCTTTCTTGCTTGCCTGTTATTAGCTTTTGCTTATGTGATGAAGTCATCATGTAACTTTTAGTCCACAGGGACTAAACACTTTCTAGTCTCTAAAAACATCTGCCAGCTAACACAGAGTCATAGACACTTTTGAAAGCATAGGGTGGATATTCAGTGGCATATGAGAGGGAGACACAGAGGCTGGGAATAGCTGTTTCTTGGAAACTTAACAGCTGAAGGCAACTTTGGAAATTAAAAAAGTTTCAAGTAAGGTTACTCTTTTGGCTAGGGAGGGATGAAAACTGCTTTTATTAAAGCTGGTTCACCTAGTGAAATCTTATCCACAGTGATTTAGTGGAATAAACTTGCAAAAGGACCTAGTTTAAACCCCATTAAAATAATTTCAGATGTATGTTTGTTCTCTTTCATTGACACTGTGTGTGCTGGCCTGCAAAGCCTGACCAAAAAGTTGTGTACAAGAAGTATTAATACTCTGGATTTTGTTTACTTTTGCGGGTTTGATTGCAGCTTAAGGCAGATTTTCCCATTCTGTTGGAACCCTATGTGTAAATTATGATGCAAATGTCAAATGATGCGTGAGATTGGACCCATTCGATTAAATTTAGTCATGGTATAAATGGATTTTATACTACTGACTTTATGCAAGTATTTAATAAAGCCTGAAAAGAATCTGAACTTTCAAAGAATTTGCATTTTGGCACCACAGATTATTGGAGTGGAATAGTTGAGCTATTCTTCAGTTGTACATTTGCCTGTTCAACAGCTAAATCAGTGTGTCCTGTATGGAGAACTCCAGCCAGGCAGTGATTACAGGGAAGATCTTCAGAGTCATAAAGAACAACTAAATGTTTATCACCAGCTTAGGTAGCTGAAAATATCCGTTAACTACAAGCAAAACTTAGCACTGAACATCTGTCCAAGCCCTACACAATTTTAGTTCTGTGCGTTTGGCCATCCCATGGATGGCTGAGTATCTACTGAAGAACAAAGCACCGGTGTGTACTACGTTAGAAAATTTGCTAAAGGGCCTCTATTTTTTTCTAGCAGTCATTGAGCTGTAATTACCGCCAAGTCCTTTTTATTATCGAAGTGTTTATACAAACTGGCAGTTCTTCACCTTGAAGCTGAACCATAGTGTTTCTATTTTTCAGCTGAAGGAAAACACGAAATATAAGCAAACAACAGAGAATAAAAAATACCTGTGCTGTGAAATGTGTATCCACAACATGTAGCAAAAGGTTGCCAGATCTGAGTATAATAGGGTTGGTTTTCTCCTTAAGGTCTGAGGAAAAAATACTGTCTGCCAGAGCAGTTCAGATGTGGACCCACTCTTTACCAACAGTGGGGAAGACACAGAGAGGTTGGTGAGAGAAAAGAAAGTGTCCCAGCTACAGACTGAATGAAGGATGGACCAAAGCTTGGTGACTGTAAGTGAATAAACAGACTCAGTAGGGGAGGAATGGTGGTGGGGCTGCTCTGGCACTCAGGTTGTATCTGTTCAGATGGTTCAACAAGGCCTGTTCCTCCACTGCAGAGGGTTCTGTCGTAGTGTTGGCCATGTGCCTTGAAAGAGTTGTCTCAGACTTACTAGACCTTAGATGTGAAGGGGGCCTCAACACTACTGCCCTAGGATCTCCGCAGTTGTAGCATAAGTTCTGGCTATGTGTTCAGTTCTCAAGATTTTCTGTGGAGCTATGAGGGCTAGAAGTTTTTAGTGTAAAAAAACGAAAATTCAAAAGCTGTGATTCTAATACAAATGTGCCCAGCTGCTTTGCGATTCTGCTTCTGCTGTACGCCGCTCGTGAGAGCTATTTCAGCATACGGCAGAAAAATCAGCTGTGGTGGGCTGGGTATATACTTGGGCATCCCAAACACCTCGCTGCCTAACGGTGCTGCCACTGGCACCCGACATTTAAGCTGTCTATAGAAGACCTTTGCTCCAACAGTGACTGCAGATCGGCATGTCTACTCTGAATTGCTGCTGTCCTAATTGCAATGGTATTCACAACTCCATCCTGTTCCCCACAGAAACACAGTCACTTCAAGAGTTGTACAGCCCTGAAGATAATGTGTCCCATAGCAGTGCCCTGTGGAATGACTTTGCGGAGTCACAGTCACGCATGCAGTTGTACTGCAAGTTAGAAAGAACTGGATTCAATGTCATTTTACTAATTTTGCTGGACTAAATAGAGAATTATTGAAAAATAGGCCCTGATAAGCAGAACTCTACTGTTATAAATTTTTGATTGCCAACTAATCAGTGATTCATCTTCTATTTACACAATGTTTAAAGCAGATCCTATATTTTGGAGCCCCGTAGTGAAAACAATTGTGTACATGCAAGCCAGTGTAGTCCATTTTAAGTGATTTATGAATAGTGATTATCTAAAACATGCTATTAATTATTGCAACAATTAATTTGTGTGGCTTTCTAAAGATAAGTAAGGCCTGTCACTTCATTGATATATGTGAACATGAAGGACAAGCACATTTTAAGAAAAAATGAGAGTCTCAGTAGCCGAGTGGTTGATGTGACACCCCTCTGGTCTGACTGCTTCTGGAGATGCAGACCATCACTGACTCCTTGGAGCGAACTGGAGCTGTGAGGCTCAGTACCACCGCATGCTTTCAGATAGTCACACAGAAATTAAATATGAACCCAGGTGATTTGCCTGTTAAATGAGAAAGCCAAGACAGAGCTAAGAACAGAACAAGGGTATTCTGACTGCCTGGACTGTATGTGTCATTAATCATAAAGGAAAGTTTTCTCGGTATATCTCTGATAATGCTTTTCAGCTGCTGTCTTCAGTGTCTGCTTATCTAACACTGTCCTCATACCTCTTTCTGCTAGGTCCTGTACTGTTTATACTCATGATAGAAAAATAATATTAAAACCTGGGAATTAGATCACCCAAGTTCATTACAAATCTTGGATCTACAGAGGTGAAAGTCTCGTGTAGTATCCCGGGTGTGTTAGTCAGCCTCCCCAGACTGGTTAATTTTAAAGTAATCATTTAGCGCTAACCTGGAAACACATGACAGCCTTCAAAATCAAAACAATCTGTTTAGGCAGGTGGGAAATGAAACCAGTCCTAATGGCTATAATGGTTTTCTGTGAAGGCCCCAGGCCTCATTTTGTCTCTGATAGCAATATAATCTTTTATAGCGTCTGTGAAGTTTCCTAACAAATAAACGTTCCTTGTTCCTGGTGGTTGAAGATGCTGTACAGGTGCATCATGAAAGTGCATTGACAGACTGTTGGTTTTCAATTCAAGACCTCTTGTCAAGATCATTTTACAAGATATTTCAAAGGAGTATACAAGAAATAAAAAAGCAATGTAGGTGCAGCAGGCATTTAGTAATAGATTCCCTTGCTGTCTGTGACCTGTTAGGGATATAAGTTGCATCAGTTTTCCCAAATTCTTCCAGCTCCCTAATTAGCAGTGCTTGCAAATGTGCCCTTAGTTTGGCAAGTGGGGAAGGAATGAAGGAAGGTAAGTAGTATGAAGGACAGAGAAAGAGCAGCTCCTCCAGAATATTTTCTGTAGCTCCAGGCATTCCTCACTTATTTTCTGTCTTGGTTGTTCTCCCAGAACTGGAAATGGTATTAAAATAAGGGAGAGAGGAGGGAGATGGATTCCTCACCTGCTAAAAATGCAGAGAAATTCTCATTTTTTCCCTAGTTTGATATTTTTACAAGTTCCCATTTCTGTTTAATTTCTCAGTGGGAAAGCAAAATGGTACACTTCCCTGCAGCTAATGTCTAATGTGACAGAGGGAGAAACAAAATAGGAAGGCAACTCAGGGAGTTAAAATACCCATTTGATTATTGAAAAGTTAAACTGCACTATCAGGTAGGAAATTTTTCCTGCATGCAGGGTTGTCTCTTGGTGCCTTAAACCTTGCGATGGTGCAAGTCGCACTTGGATCACCAGCATTTAAAGTTATCCTCACAAAATAATGGCTCTTCTTCCCTCATTTATAGACAGATACAAAGACATTGATATGCACTGGACTATTGCCCTCCCTTTTTCAGTGGTGAGTGTGGCAAGGTGTGTTATTCTGTAATACAAACAATATGGCAGATTCTCTCGGGTTTATTTCAGCGCCTTGTCACACAGTGTTCCTGCGGTTATATACTGACCACACTTAAAACACTCAGAAATCCTAAGCTGGTTTTCTATTAGGAACTTCTATAAATATCTGATCCCATGGGGCAGCAAAACTGTAGCTCACAGCACGCATGAGTAACCCCTCAAAAATCATCTTAAGGGAAAGTTTAAAAGTTGTTAATCCTGCTAAATGAAAGAAAAAAAGTGATTTATCTTAAAATATTTAGAACAGATGCATCATTTGAGTAAGAAACCAATGTGCCTGAATTAGAAATGTCATAACTTCAAAGAAACTGAGTCAGTAGCTCAGAATGAAGTGACATAGCTTTTAAAGGAAGGCAAGTAGCACTGTTTTCCCAAAAGCAATCAGGAATATAAATTGTGTACACCTAAAAATAAATCGTGTACAAAAATGTGAAATTCTGTAGGAATAAGAAAAGAAGAATATTCCCACACAAACACCAAAAGAAATTAAATTTCATCTGTTAGCTTTGGAACACAACCCTGTTTTCCTCAGAAAGAATGCTGGCATTGCAATAAGGACACACTTTTTCCTGCTAGATTGGCCTTGGAAGACCCTTTGCCTGAGTTAATGCAGTAGAACAGAGTGAGCCCATATTCTTCTCTTCACATGCAGTTCAATCTCACTTTTTGTTGATGGTGGCCTCTTTTGTCTTTTTACGAGAAATACACATTTCTAATAATACTGCAGATCAGCTTAAACACTACAGCAAGAATTATCTCCCTAAAAAAATAGCTTTCTGTTCATTTTAGTAACTGGAAACAAATGGTCTTTTGCTCATGGTAATATGAGCAGATAACTGATGATGCATATTGAGCCTTTGTGTTTGCTTGTGTTGCAATATGACACAGAAGCCCCGAGGAGGCACAGTGTGGGCTTGTCTTAGCATGAAAGGGACTGCAAGAGGTAGCACTGCGGTTTAGGCAGAGGACACACTGTTTAACCTGTGTTATTCCTGCCAGGCGTTAGTCAACGCTGCTCTCAAAGACAAACTCCACATGTACCCCCCCGAATTCTGCTTTTGAGCTTGGCTGTCATTGCCATTAGAACTGTGTACCTAGTGCTGAATCGGGGTCTTCTGGTCATGTCGAGCATGCAGAGCGGTCCATCTCCCTCTGCGCCGCAACAGCCTTTGGTATAGGGCAGTTATCATGGCCCCCCCTCCATTTTTCTTTTTAACGTTAACCCCAACTCAGTCAGTCTGTAATTAATGACAGTCCCTGCCCCAAGCAGCTTGGTAGTGGGCCCGATCAGCCTGATGTCATTATTTCACCATGACAATTTTCTAACTAACTCCATGTGATATTCCATCTGTCTGACACTATTAAAAAGTTTTTATATAGCCCCTATTATTGTAGTTGCTGAGCTCCGCGCAAACATCACAGTGAGGAAGGGAAGTGCAGTTATCCCCACCGAGGCACAGACCAACCATGACCTGCCAAGATCACACAGCGAGTTTTATCAGAGAATTAAATGTAGGTCTCTCAGGTCCTTGGCCAGCTCTAGCTGTGTGGTGTGTTAATGTGGAGAATCAGGATGCTCCTGAAGTGGCAAGCTGATAGGGAAAGTGTGAAATTGTATGTGAGAATTTTATTACTTTTTAATAAAATCTCACTTTATTTTTAATAAAGGTAAGATTATGGGCATGATACCCCAGAAAAAAAGTAGTTAAGTCCCACATTTTTTTGGTTCCTCTCTGAAGTAATTTAATAACAGCACAATTACACCTTGTTAGTCAGACATGCCTGAAAAGCTATTTAATCCTCATACACCAAGAAATTTGCAGTTAATTTCTGTTTGAGAAGTGTTAATTTGAAACACTAGCCTATGGGTAAGGAACCTAAAGTTGGCTAAGTGGCCCTAAATTTTGTTTCCCAGAGCTTGCTCCTGTGTCGTTTGCTTTCTGCTTTAAATTGAATAAGGTGTTTGTTAACGGGTGGCCCACCAAAGGCACCTGAAAGTCCTACCTGGCCTTCAACAGAGAGAAGCATTCTTGTTTTAGGCTTCAAGCAATACAGTCAGGAGCACGTACATTTTAGCACTACACGTGTACACTCATTCAGAATGAACTTCTTGCATCTGTGCTATAGATAGATGTATAACAGTACCCTTTCAGCGCTTTCAGAGTGTAACCACTCTGATCATGAAAATAGCAAGACAACATTAATTCTGCTAAATCTGATTTTGCTCTTTATAAATGCAGTGCGGCAAGCAGGGAAGAGGAGAACCACCTTAGTTTTTGCTTGAGACAATTTCACATAGTCCCAGATTAACTCTTAAATCTTGGTTTATTTAACTCACTGGATATTTCCTGTAATGTGTACAGATTGTATTGTAAAATCTCTAAAAAGGTCAATTTAGAACCTTCTAAGCAAATAAACACGAAATAAAAGGCATTGGAACTGTTATCTATCTGAGAGCTTAACAAAAGGTATGCTAGCTTAATTTGAGCCAGGAGAGCTGGACGGAGATTGCGTTTAACCAGAAATGCTGGCAAAAATATGCTTCAGTAGAGCCAGAACCCCATGTGGCCATTCCACTTTAATTGTGCTTGTTTTAAAAGATAGGTCTTTAACATTTACCCTCTCCATGCTTGCTGTCTCTTTATGAACAGAAAATAAAAGCTCTCCAGGCAGTCATACTGAGACCTCAAGCCTAAAATTTTTCAGCTGAGTCAAAAGCAAAACCTGCACCGAATCTGCTCCATGCATTTTTTTTTTTTGGTAGCCGTAAGAAGGTTGGACTTCTCTGCCTTTTTATCCCCACCCCGCCCGAGTCCCCGGAACAGTCCTAGCCCCGGGGAGCCAGTGTTTTGATACTAAATGTATCTCTTTGGTGAGGGTCAAAGGCAGTGGCAGCAGTGCTACTGGTTTGAGGGCAGCCTGCTGTAGTGTACTACAAAACCCGAAAGTACGCTCAACAATAACAAAAACATTAACCGCTGACCCACAACTTGGTGAAATTCAATCCCACCATTAGGCAAACATGAAAATGAGATCCCAGAGGAAGGAAGGTTCAGATGTTCAAGACCAGAGAAACTGGGTGAGGAAAACAGATGACAAGATGGAAGTTTTTGCAGGCTGAGGAGAGAGAGGGGGAGGTTGCAAGTTCAGCAGTAGGATCTTTTGATACCATAAATTTCAATATGAACTTAGCAGTCATTGTTTTCACTCCACTTTGGAGCAAAGCAAACTATATCAATTTATAGTAAAGATACCTTTCACCATTTTAGGGACATGTTTAATGTAGTATAATTTCATTTGCCAGACCTTTCTTCAGAGCTTTGTTTCCAGATTTGCTTTGAGTTAGATGCTTGTGTCAATGCAAGTAGGTGTTCACTGCAGGACTGGAATGTCACGGGAACTTGATAGAGCTAAGCACCCAAGCTTTATGTTGTGTCAGATGGTTACAGACTTGCACCACTGGAACCAAGTGTATTTCAGTGAGAGTCAGGTGCCAAACTTGTGAGCACCCTAGAAAATACTAGTTGTAAATCATGTGTGTTGCGGTAATGAGCCATGGGTCTGTGTGCTGAAAGGGTTTCTGTGTGCACTCTGCAGCCATCATTGGCAGCGAGCTGGAGACCGGGGCACTGGCAGGACTGCGTGCTCTGCCAGTTGTTGTTATAGTGCGTTGCTTTTTCCCCCCAGAACACAGTCACTGCGGATGACCATGCTCCTGAAGACAACAGCTTCACCCTGAATCCCGAGGACAGAAGAGAATACCCTGATCTCCAGGCTGCCCACCAGCCGTTCCCTAAACAGCGATTCAGGCAAGAAATCGGGCATACGTCCTTGCAAAGAGATGGACCCAGATCTTTCCTCCTGGATCTCCCAAACTTCCCTGACCTGTCAAAAGCAGAGATCAATGGGCAGAATCCCAATATTCAGGTACAAATTTATGTTAATGTATGATTTTTTTATGAGCTGCACAAAATTTTTTTACTGAACCAAGATAACTTTCAGCCTGGCTTCCATGACATGCAGTCAGAACACCCTGTCACTCTACCAATAGCACCAAGAAGGAATGAATATAATATAATGTAAAGTAATGTAATATAATGTAATGTAATGTAATGTAACATTATATATAAAATATATAATATATAATATACTTTTTGTCTTACGTGAATGCACAGATTTCATTTTTTTTTCTGAATTTCTTTTTGAATAGTGTTAATTCCAGAAGTGTGGGTATCAGTGTAGACCTATTTATGATACTAAAACCATCTTTGCTATTGCCATTTTGAAACATGTTATCTTCGGTGATATTGAAAGGATATTTTAAGTTCTGTTTTCAATTCTCTGTTGCAACATTTGTTTGTGAGCCGGTTCTCTCTTGGTATGCTATTATAAAATGCAGCCATCCCCAAAGATTATAAGAGAACAAGTCTTTTAAGTTTCAGCTCAAAATGTGATCCTCTGTATGAAACCAAGATTTAAAGTTAATTTCTGCAGCAGCTGCCTGGAGTAAAAAAAGTTGTCTGCGAGAAACTTTGTTATATGTTATTCCTCAAACTGTTCTTGGGTTTGGAATGGCTTCTTATAAGCCACTTGCATCTTGAAACTTCAAGGATTAGAAAGAGGAAAAAATGAGTGATTTGTTTTTAATTCAGAGCCTTGAAGCAAAATTGGCATTAATAAGCAGTCTTTTCTAACCAAAACAATAAATTGAAATGTTGCTCTGCCTAAGATGTGCTCATAAAAACAGAACACTAATAGAACTGGTTTTCTGGTTAAATGAATTCCTGGCTTTATACAGTCCCCCAGCCCACGTAATTACCATCCTTTTGATATGTCTAAGAAGTACGTACATAAAGGTATAATAGTGAGAGACCAACATGACTGGGCGAGAAGAAGCTGTCTCCACGTGGACACTCCATTATGGCATAGACGGCTTGCAATGTTAAGAAGCCTAGCAGATTTGCATCAAGTGTGGGTCCAGTACTTGACGGGCCAAGGTAGTAAACGTGTTCCATGTGGTGACTGTACACATGCCTCACCCTAGGAGAAGCCTTCCAGAAAGCCTTAGGAGGGGAAGGCAGCGAAGCTATAGGGGCCTCAGATTGTGGCATTAGGTAAATGGCGTAACATCATTGTTTGAACAGTAGGTAAACTGCAGAGGAGGACAGAAGGAAATTAAAACCTTCTCTGATCGGTAACAGCATTTAATGTTTAGACGCAGGGAATAGATAAATGAGATGGAAACATTTCCCTGGCTTGTCTTTATAGTAACTGCTTCTGCTATGACCTCTTGTTTCACCACCTGATCTTTGAAATGTGTCAGCTGACTATGTCAGCAGTTTTGCTGAGCTCTGGAACTGGGGAGCCTGGTCCTGTAAACTGGAAAACACTGGGCAACATTAATGCCAGAGGATTGCCTGTGCAATCCTTCTGCCTTGTGCATCTTGCGCACAAGGATCATCTCTTTTAGAAACAGACTCCAGAAGTTCTGCATAATATTTAGTCTGCTTACTTAGGTGCATAAATACAGATACACAAAGCTTCTTTAAGTTACTGGTTGACAGTCCTGCAGCAGGTCAGGCCTCATGCAGATAAAACTCCCATTAATTCATTACAGAGTCAATGAAAGTTTATTTCTTTGCCTAGAAGTTGTAAAAGGTGGCCTACTCTTTTGGGAAAAACAGGATTATAGTGAATTCTTGCTTGTTAAACAGTACTGTACTGACCTGAATAGAAATAACGACACTTGTGGACTTGCAAATTTCTCGTCAACTGTTCGGTAGGTGAGAGCAGAATCGATGCTCATTTTTGGATTTGCACAATGGCTTCAGGCTCTACGTTACAGTCCTGGGGGGTGTTAATTTAAAAGTCCTCCTGGAACAGTGAGGTTGGAAAGGAGAAAAAAGGCTGCTGGTACAAACCTGCATAAACCAAGAATAACATTTTTAAGGGAAATTATACATGTAAATTTTAAAAACCTAATAAACAGACATAAAACTCAGCCTGAAAAAGCAGGTTGCAAAGATAATCCAGTGAGTTCTCTTTATGGCCATTCCTTGTCTGGTCTCCAGTGAGAAGGCAATTGCTGTATCATGCTCTGGTTGTATGCTCTTTCAGGGAGGAAGTTGTGGATATCAGAACACCATCAGAGGAATTCAGAAAATGAACATGTCCCCAGGTATTACTGTATTTGTCAGGTGATAATCAAATATAAGTGTAGTGGACTGTCTTCTAGAGAAACCTCAGAAACAACAGTTGGGGCTGCAGCAATCCAAATGCAGTTTGACTCTTTGCATGGCAAACCAGGACGATACTTACTGGTCTTTCTGTGGCATTCTAGCCTTGTAAAATCTCCCATCATTTCGAGTGGCTGTTTATGCTTTAGCATTGCTTCCGCACTGGTACATGAGAGTAACTGCAGTAGTTGCCGTTGAGCAAAGGCTGGCTGTTTGATTGGGGGGTTCTTTATTTCCTTTTTTTAATCATTTTGACTATTCTGTCAATGCCTGGAAGACTTCTGGAAGAGAAGGTGATTACAAAAACCAATCACACATTTTCTCTGGATTTCCTCTCACATGTGGAAAATCCCTTTCATGTAGGTTTGTGCTCGTTTGATGAACTAGCCAAGGGATGTCTATGCAGACCTTGTAATTGAGCAGAGTTATTATTCAGAGCAAGACAGAATTGTTCTTACTTGTGAGTAACAGAATGACACCACATGGGAGGTGTATAGGAACCTGCTTACCTTCCATTTCTGATGGGTTTTTCTCATCTGTTCCAGCCAGCCTTCTACAACCTCTCGGCTCTTCTCTGCAGCCAGATGCTTCAACCTGCAATTGAACTTTTGCTCTTGCTCCTGCCCTGTTCTTTTTATTCCTGGTTTCCAAGGCTTGTGTACTGTAACAGGTAGTGTGCTGCTCTCTGTTGTCCCACTGCTTTGCTGCTTTCCTAGCAGTGCTCGACACCATGACAAATGAGCAGAAAAGGGAAGACTCCTCACTGCTGGTCAGGCAAGGGCATGTTGTTGATATCGATGCTCTTCAGAGAACTTGAATCTTGATCAAGCTTCACAACCAGTATACCTGAAACACAGCTGGGTGAGTTCCAGTTGCAATGGATATGTGAAACATTTTGGATGAGGAGATAAGTTCCAAGCAGAAACTGTGTGCAGTTGGATGGGATTCCTGTCCTAAAAAACATGTTGATGTACCCTGGAAAACTCAAGTAAAATAGTGTATCATTAAATCTGCTTTAATTAGTGTGTTCCATGTGAGTCATAGGATTGGTAATAATTGATAGGAGTGATTTTAAGCCATCAAGTAATGCTGCCTGCTTGGTGATGTGTTGTCTTTATCATTTTGCATGAGACCTGCAGACCATATCTATTAGTCGTGCCACTCCAGTGCTACTGTGTTAGCTTTATTTATGCTCTTTGATATCTATTCAGTTTTTATCTTCTCGTAAAAAAAATCTACACAGAACCCCCCACTCTAGTAACATACGCAACTACAGAAGAAACAGGGCTGTATGATCTGCTTTTAAAAAAGAACCACAGAGTTCAAACCAACTCGTCTCTGGGTTCATCCATACCCATTTCCCTCATCTCCGTCTATATCATATGTCACTTTTAACACATTTTATAGCATTTTATAGGTGGCATTTATATTTGTCATTTGAAGCTGCTGGTTTCACTGCACTGGAAAACAACACGCTCTTGGTACCATCACAAAAGAATCAGTGATGTCTGTAATATCGAGCTCTGGCTGGTACATTGCATCTCTAATTTAGTACAGTAAGAATTGGAGGGCTCCAGTAGCGCTTATGTCTTGTAATACCTGCAAGGCTTAATAGTTTAAGGTAGTAGCAAAGCTGCAGTACTGGAAGCACAATATAGCCTTGCCAGGAACTAGCTAGTCCTTTTAGCAAGCTGGAGAGACTAATCTAGGCACAGCAGGGTGCCAGAGGGCCATGGTTAACCCACTTCCAATACCAGAGCTGTTACCAGCTCTGTGCAGATTTCTTAATGTTATGGTGTAACGAGCTCACTGCAGAGTGCAAAACTCAGAGCTGGGTTTTGGACCAGACTTTTAATTCTGGTGTTCAGTTGGGCCCATCAGAGAGTGCAAATAGGATTGACATCATTAAATATGAATTTCAAGTTTCGAGTCACATTGTCTTCTTTGCTCCCAGAAAATTTTGAGGGTCCTTTTCATCAAGTCCAGAAAACAGTTCTAAGTGAGCTGTCATGACATAACCAGAAGTAAATTGGTGTCCCTACTTATATAATTTTAACTGAAGCTGTTATGTGGTATAAACCTAAATTTACCATTTCAACATCTCAGTTCTATTCTGCTATTATAGTTACCTCATTGCTGACTTGATCTTACCCACCTTTATGGAATGGAAAGTTTTGCATTGAAAAGTTGCATCGGTTGCATGAAGGGAACAGAGGATAGAAATGTCATAGAATCCACTGCTTGCACAATATTGCAAACGTAGTTCTTCCTGAAACACAGTCTTCCAGTTGCTTAGGGCAATGTTTACACCATTAAAGTGAATTCAGAAACACTGTCTCGGTAAACAGGACGAAGTACACAGAACTTCTTGTGCACTCCAACAGGCAGGAATAATATTTATCTTCTGTATATTTTTGGCCAGGAGAAAATTGGATGTCGGTGTCTGAAGACATCTGTGCTTGATACATTTGTTTCATTAGAAATTGACTGCAAGTCTGATGTTTTAATGTACCTGTGCCAATTATTTATCACAATTTTTAGAGGAACATCCTTATTTGTAGCTCATACAACCATAGAAGAAGTGGTTTCGCTTTAGGTTTGAATACTTCTGGAGATGATTGTGGATTTATACAAGAACCATGTTACCACAGACATTTTGGGAAGCCTGACAAACAAATAATCTGTATAGTTTTGATAATCACTGGAAGAAGAAATCAGAGAAAATTAAGTCTTTAAAATATTATCCAAGATAGAAATACTAAACTAGGTCTATTTTTTAATTTTTGAGAGAATGTTTTTTTGTTGGAGTAGTCACAGAGCATGAAAGCTTTTCCAGAGCTGCTTTAAATGCCCATTTTTAATGACTGTAGTTCTAGATCGTGTTTCTTTTTTCCTTTTTATAAACAATCCCCAGTATAGAAACCGATCAAACAAGACACATGTTTGTGTGGCATGTATATGTATTTGTATTTTTGTGGTCCTGGGCTAATGTTGTTAAGGCTATCTTTAAGTATGGGGAAAAATTCAGTGAATGCTGATTTTCCAACATTTTAGACTGGGATAGGGGAGCAATTGCTCACCCGAAGCGGCATCCCCTTCTCACACCTCTGCCCTAACTTTTGGGTCATACCATGGAGGAATTACTAGGATTACTCACAGATTTCCTCCCTGCCTCTGGAAGGTGCATTAGAGGCTGGGCAGAGCATAGCTGAGTTCCTGAAAACAAACAGAAACAGAGTGAACTCAAGTCGTCTTTTTTAACATCCAAGAGTGGCAGTTCAAATAATCCCAGGATTCTTTATAGAATTTCTTTCACTCTGTGTTTTTTTATGCCGCATGTGAAATAAACAACTTGGTAATCAAAACAGGGAAGTAAGGGATATAGGCGTATGTCAAACTACCACATTGGATTTTGCTTTTGCTATGTTTTCTTTTTAAATAGGCTATTTAAAAAATCCTGCTTACACTGGGGTGGATCTCTCTTGGTGCTGCCTCTCCCCAGACCTCTCTTCTCATTAAGACAAAGGGATTAATAGCTGGAATAAGGTCTCAGGCCTCAACTTCTTATCTGGCTCGTGGATGGCAAAGCACCGTAGTACTGCCAAGTGAGTTACAGCCGTGCTAGAGAGGAGAGAGACTGACTGGAAGAACTCCTTCCCCCCTGCCCAGGTATCACTGAAAGAAACACCATGTGATTTTGCCTGCTGCTGACAAGCGTGCCTATGCAGGGCACTGGGTCATCCTGATGGGTTGTGGCTTCCCAGTTCGCTCCATGTTAGCTAGCTCTAAGACAGATCTAAGTAGGTTTTTGTTGCAGGGTAAGTTCTTATGTGTTGCAAAACTCATTTTAAAGGGCTTTGTAATAAGCCTCCTTGGTAGCAAACACAGGCTGAAGTGGGATATCTGATTGCACAGGCACGTCTTGAAAGTAAGTTAGTAGCAGTGCTGTTGCAGGTCTGATGAGGTCTCATGAACCTGCAAGTTTGTACATTACACCTGTATCTCTTCCCCAGTGTAGCAGATACCCCAAGAGAAGCTTCTCTGTCCCTACAAACCCTCTTCTGCTTAAACTGACTTGGCATCCTGAATAGGTATTTTAAATCAAATCCCTATGGTTCTTCAGACTGTACCTGGCGGAAATAATGCCAGTTCATTCTGACTCACTATCGTGTAACTACAGATCACCAGAGCAAATGGAACGATTATCAAGTGCTTCCTGTCTTTTTTTATGAGAGATGTTTTTGTTCCCCACCTTGCTGAGTCATTGCTTACAAAGTTAATATGATCTTAAAAATACTTGCCGCTAAAGTACTAGAGTCATACTAATTATCACAGGGGCAGTACTAAAGCCCTGCAGCTGGCCAGCAGTGCACAGTGTTAGCCGCTCAGTATCACTATTTCCTTTCACTTGCTGTGAAAACTCTGTTTTACTTGGATGGATGCAACAATTTTGAATCACTAACTTGGTGTTTTCAAACTTATGAAATCCATTTTAACTTTTGGTCTGTAGAAACTGAGGTTTAATGAAGTAATCATTCCAATTCCATATTTAGTCTGGGAGTAACATATCTCTTCTGTAGAGATGTTGTTAGGCTGACAACTGCACTTTCCCTTGCTCTTGCTCTTTCTCCCAGCGGAGCTTCTTAGTAGCCTCAAAGTTGTTTCATTTCAGTGGTTTGGTCTGTGGTCAAATGCAAAGCATGAAATAGATGCAAAATCTCCTTTCTCCAAAAAAGGATATGTGGGCATTGTCTTTGGGCAGCTGTGTCTGCAGCTACAAAGCCATGGCAGCGATTCTGTTTTGCTTCCTATATCACACTACTCTGGATCACAGGTAACTGAAGAAACACAGACCCTCTTTTCTTTCTTTTTCTTGTGTGTATCTTGTGATTTGACTAATAACAATCATATAAAACTAAAGCTTTTATCCAAAATGCAAATCCATAGAGCCATGTAAATTACTTTTAGCATAATAGTACATTATTCTGTTTTTCCTGGTTTTACACAACCCTATTTTCATGGAGTACTGTGTTGAAAGACTGCTTTGTAAATCTATACAGCATGAAGAATACCTCCATACCTATTAAATATTGTAGGTATATCTGATACTCACTTCAGTATCATTTCTTTAACTTGTGGTCAGCCCTGAAGTGGTCAGGCAGCTGGACTAGATGATTGTTGTACGTCCCTTCCAACTGAAAATATTCCTCCTCTCCTCCTCTCCTCCTCTCCTCTCCTCTCCTCTCCTCTCCTCTCATCTCCTCTCCTCTCCTCTCCTCTCCTTCTCTGCCTTCTCACTGGATTCACCAACAGAGGCTATCACTGCCACACTAAAACACAGCAAGGCAATATCTCCAATAATACATAGATATTCATATTTTCATCTACACTGGAGAAAGCA
>Ga0065711_1031753_pt1 | contig 28830 bp, 17 predicted proteins | sample Hoacrofraction12_FD_59098 | JGI IMG/M metagenome (GOLD analysis project Ga0065711, IMG submission 59098) | Hoatzin crop microbial communities from Cojedes, Venezuela - Epithelial fraction 12 v2 (version 2) | ecosystem: Host-associated > Birds > Digestive system > Esophagus > Crop | place... | reverse complement strand
CGCCTGGACAAGGTCCTCTACAACCTACTGTAGGTGACCCTACTTCGGCAGGAGGGTTGGACTAGATGACCCACAGAGGTCCCTTCCAACCCCTACCATTCTGTGATTCTGTGATTCTGTGATTCTGTGATTCTGCTCTGCATGCTTCTGGGGGAACATTTTTTAATGAGGGACTTCAGTCCTGGAGAACTCCACTCCAGCCTTGATCCTGCTTTGCTGGGACACTTACTGACCAGCAGAGTCTCTACAGATATAAACAGTGTCTGCAACTGTAGCTGGTGGCTTTGTACCAACTGGGGAACCAGCCGAGGTGGAGAAACTTGGTATCTAAAGTCAACAAAGTGACGTTTAGTAGAAATAAATGCAGAAGATGACAATAAGGTGAAATCAAGCACAAAATGGCCAATGCCTGGAGAGACAGCAGAGCTGCAGAACAGGGTCTGGGGCTTATATTGGATCACAAGCTGAAAAAAAAATCAGTCAGTGAGATATGGTTGCATAGAAAATCAGTCTCTCCCTGGGATCTATTAGCAAGAGTGTCACTGAAATGAGCAGATTTTGCTCTTTGCAGTGCTGATGTGACATTATTTGAAGAGGTAAAAGCACCATGCATTAAAAGGAATACATTCCCCAAAAGAACAATGAGAATAGTCAGAGGCATTTAAAAACATTATCTGTGAGAAATGAGAGAGGAAAGGATTTGTTTCTTTCAGAAAAGAGGTAACTGTGATCGGGGAGAGGTAATGCTGATAACCTTTCAACCTTGTAGAATTTAAAAGATTATTATAAAGACGACAGTGATAAATCATTCTCTCTGCTCATCAGCACAGACCAAGGAAAATAGTGGCTGAAGTTTCAGCAAATAGTACTGTGGCTAAATATTAGGAAAAAAAATCAAGCTGTAAATGTGTTAATGTTCTGGAGCAGGCTATCGAAAGATGTTACGTCTCCTACCAAAATTTTTCAGAGTAGACTGTATAAACGCATGTCTTTTCATAGCAGGAGGCTGTACTGAATGTCATCAGATCCTTTCCAACCCTACAGTAGGAATGCCAGTAAGAACTGCAGGGTTACCTCTGTGACAAAAGCCTCTTCAAACTGTGAAGCTGTGCCAGTGCACGGTGTTATCAGGTCCTCATCTTGATATGGGCCACTGCACTGTGTGCAGGAATACCTTCATGTTACGAAGGATATTAATATCCTTGGCGGCTGTGAAGGTTTTTCAAACTACCAGGTCAGTTCCCATGGTAAGCACAACCTACAAAGAGCTGCTTGCGTGACATCCCACTTCTGTCTGAGACACAGCAATACTCCCTGCTGTCCTCTTTCACAGGATCAGGACACGGACCTGCAGGATCTGGAACAAACCTGTGAAAGTTGGGACTGCCAGTGAATGTAACCATTGTTTTCCTGGTTTGTCTGTGACCTGACTCCTTGTTGAAAGCCTTCAACTATTTTCCTACCTCCTGGGCTGTGTCTGAAGTAAATAGAGATGAGCTGAAGGACTTAATGCTGGCAGCCTGGAAGGCAAATAATTCTGTGCCTGGGACCGTAACCAGGCAGCTAGCCAATATCAACTTTAGTAAATCAGTAACACTCACTGCTTTCAGCAAAAATCACTTCTTTCTCTAGGAGAGCACATTCTTGGAAATCTACACTCAAAAACCCACTTAGGAACTTTCCAGACAATTAATTTACATCTCTCAGGCTTTTAACCTTCTCTCCCCCCAACTGGTTACAAAATTTGGGCTGCTCAAAAGACTGCTGTAGCAATCGCAGCAGGAAGACTCAACACCACTAGAAATCTGCGCTTAGCCCTTTGTGAATTAATAGACTTTTTTTTTTTTTGAGCTGGGGAGAGACGAATATGCAGTACTGTTTTGATGAGACATAATATATATGGGAATAATTTGTATGTAATGACAAACAGGCTCTCAAATCTGTTATTACTCCTGTTTCTCTGGCAGGCATAAAAGCATGCGCGGTGCTGTACAAGCAAAGAAGATGTTCAGATGCATATTCCAAATGGTGTGTTGGAACTGGCAGGAAAGGCTTCAAGCTGCAGGGGCTCTGCACAGGTGAAAGATGACTTTTTAAAAGTCATTGTCCACACTTCTGCTGTCACCTGGGGATCCCAGGGCAAGTAAACTCTATAATCTTCGACTGACTCTTTAAAAGATATCGCTAGAAACTGAAACACACTATTTCATGCAAGAAAGGTTTCTTACATTTTGGATTTAGAGAGTCCGATTGCTGAAATGCTGCTTTCATACAGCCTTCTCTTCTAAAAATTGGTTTTCCCAAAATGATCCCAAACTTTCTGAAATACCCTGACAAATCCTAATTCCTGCAGAACTTTTTTCTCATGTTTGGTGTTATCAATGGTAAACATACCTCTAGGCTGGTATTAAGTGGCAAACTTTTGACGTACTTCTAATAACTTTAGCACCTGGCTTTTTTTCACAGCAGAGTAAATCCCGCTGGAAAGTATTTATAGTGATCATCATTTCAGATGCATTTACAGTAAGTTCAGAGGACTTAAGAAAAAGTGTTGATCTTTTTTGTGGGCCTCCATAACTGCAGCGAGTCTGACTGCAATAAGTCACAGCTCCCAAAGGGACTTTGATTATATAGATTCAAATGCAGAAAGAGAAAAGATAAGCCCAGGAGCTAAAAAGCATTGAATCTTGCCTTAAAATTAACAATCACAAAAGCTGTATCTATTTAGAGCTTTGATTTGACTAAGTCTCTCAAAGCACAGATCGATCATAGGTACAATAATGAAGCCGATCACCACAATGTCTAAGTGGGGATGGTTAGCCCAGTCTCATTGTTCCCTGCATTAGTCTAGAGATGTGGTAGGATCAAGCTCTCTCATTAGACTCTCAGCCGTTCCTCCCTTTGTATCTACAAATGACAGGCAAGGGACAGAAACAGATATGTCTTGCAGTCCACAACAGCATATCAATATCCCAACCCGCACAGCACACAACAGAGGTCACCTTACAGATGGATTAGTGTGCCAGCTCCCTGTTGCAGCTAGGTAATACAATGAGTTACATAAAAGTTAATTAGCAAAGCAAAGAAAGCAGAGAGCCTAGAAAGGCTCTGATGATTTGTTTAAATACTATAATCCTCTGATGTTCTGCAGATTTACAGCAAGACTCATGGATTTCTCTTCTTTATGGCAGAATGTAGGGGATGGGTTACTGCTTGGTGAATTTGACTCTTTAGATGCATAGCTGAACGATCTATCGGGCACGCTTATAAGACAGGGTGATGCTTCATGAATCAGTCCCAGAACTACATGTTATTTAGTGTCCTTTCGATTTATTCCATGAAGATAACGTTTAATAGGATTGTCAGACTGCTCCTGAGCAGATCAGCTAGGGCAGATCTCCAAAAGGAGAAACTTGGAACGCTTTGGGAGTACAGGCCTGTTTGAAAGCTTTTAATTTCTTTTTTTACTTGCCAGAGTATTGCAAACCTATAGCTACTTTTATTTTTAAAAAAATAAACTACATTTTTGTACTAACCCTTTTATTTTTAGTAATAAGTGTGTGCTTTAACTTAGCTGCCATATACAGTCCAGCCTGATACCTCAGAGAGAGCAAATATTTACCTCAAAGGTCTTGTGTCCTTTGGGATGCATACCATCCAGTTTGAATGCTGCAGCTCTGTAGAGCTGAGGAACAAGTTTTACTCTTATGCTACAATGACTGCTTTGCAGCTTGGTGAGATGATGGCTGTACTTGTGGGTATCAGTTTCCTTTAGCGGGGATCAGGACTTCCTTGTCATGGGGTTCCAGACATAGTGACGTGATGACTGTGTGGGATGAGAAAACAGATCTACGCAACCTTGTGGAGATTAGATGAATGTGGTGATAAGAAGAAAGTAAAACCGGGTGGTTTATGTACCTAGGAGAGGAGCATAGTTTCTTAATTTCCACCCAATGTGGGCCATGACTCAAAGGAACTGAGTCACAACAATAACTAGTACAGCTATTCCCAATCTCATTTCCTATGGATTAGCACTTCCATTGCAAAGATGTGACTACTGCTTGCTGATGCTTTTATTAACATTCAGCAGTGTTCTCCACAGAAATTAAGCCCTTGGTTGAATTTCTGCAGCTGTGCCTCTAGCTCCCTCTGGCCATCTGAAAATTGCACGGTAGCTCCACAGAGGGACAGAGGATTTATTAGAGGCAAAGACCAAGTGTGGTCCCTATGCATCAGTGCTGAGTGTGGGTGGCAAGGTGGCACAAGGAAAGTCACAATACTCATGCTCTAGATGTCCTTTGGTAAAGCAGAAATGTTAGGTCCCAGGGGCAGCACGTGGAGCTTCCAAAAGTTTCGATCTCCTATAAGAGGGAAAAATCAGTGGCAGAGCTTTCAGGAAGGAGGAGGGTCCAGGGGACCAAAGTCACAGGACTGGCAGGATGGGATAAAGGGAAGTGAGCATTGGCATTCAGCTAGAAAAATGATGTTTCATTGTGATTTCAGGATCTGGGCTGCATGGCCTTTGGCTGGCTATTTCACTCCTTTGGGCTTTCACCCATCAGTTGCAAACTCCTCTTTTGGGAGGAGATGCAGCAGTGAAATTCTTTTCCTGAGACCTAAATGCCAATACAATGCATTCCTAGAAGAGATGAATGTTTACTTTAAAAGTGCACTACTTGAAAGGACTGCAGACCCTCTGTATTTGAACTTTCTGGCTAGAATTGTAGTGCCAATGCGGAGACCACTGTGTTTTCATAGAAAAGAGGAGGAATGCCATAACCTGTTACCCTTTTCTCTTTCACGGATGTTTTTGTGGTAGAGTTAGAAATTGTAAAAGCAGCCACTGGATGGCAATGTTTCACACGCAATTTCAGTCTCAACGGTTTAATAAGACTTGGAGTGCAGGTGCTCATCTGATTAAAACTTTCATCCAAATCCTAGTCTAACACTTATTTCAATTCCATGTTTATATCGCTGACAAAAACTGAATTGACAGTTGTATTACGGAGAGGCTACTGGCTCTGCATAGCTAAGGTTGAAACTTGTTTTCCATTATAAACTCAATCTTGGCCTCACCTCTCAAATTCCCAGTAAAGACCATTCCTCTTTCACATATTGGGCCCACAATGAGAGAGATGTTTAGTTCACATTTCAGTTAAGTTAGGCAAGGTATCCATTTGGACATCCAGGTGTTAAAATACGTTTTGCCTCTGTTTGCCACACTTTACAGTGTCTCCTCTGTGAAACTTCCTACGAAATTCAAGACCCCGAGAACATTGTACTGGGGCTGAAAGGCTCACCAGGTAGAATGGGCTGAATTCACCCTTCTTTCCTTATGTTTGCATGCAGTGGAAATTCACCTAACATTTCTGAACATTTTCAGAAAATGAAAACCTGGTGACAAGTAACACAGTGACAGGTGCAGGTATTCTCAGGAAGCAATTTTTTATACTCATCTGTCAGTATTCATGCTGGGAGCACTCACACCTGGATTCAGCTAGGAAACAAGCACAGCATAAATCGGGTGTCTTGGCTGGAAAATCGCAGCTGACCAACACTGCTCAAAAACGAAATGCTGAATGCTTAGAGAACTAAGGTGGCATATCCATGCACTTTTTTTTTTTCTCTTTTAGAAAGAAAAATGTAACACTTCGGGAGACTATATGAAATAAGAAAGTTGAAGAATGCTGATCATTAGAAGTATTTATTGTGAAAAAGCAAAACACTAAAAATCACTAATGATATTATTTACTTCACTTACCATGTTACAAAAGCTTCCTTTCTTGCTATGCATCTGCTCTTGTTATGTGTTGCTGACCAGCACATACCTGACAGGTATGCCATATGCTGTGCAAGAAAACAGAAAATCAAAGGAGATTATTCACAAATCTTTGTTTCTTCTTTCAGTAGTAATTGTGGGAATCATGTTTACAGTACGTTCCTTCCTGTCTGGGCCAATTTAATATGGTGTTTACTGGGTCTGAGGAAACCGACTCTGCTGGAGGTGGCTTGTCTCTTGAGATATTTCTTGATGCTGCAGGAATGGATACACTTTCTATTCTGCCACTGGTTTTGAGCAACCGACTTTTCATACCTGCTCTTAGAGAATTTGGAATTGCTCTATATGGGAGAAATCCAATCTCATTCCTATATTGTCACAGCTTTTGAATCCTTTGCTTTACTTCTAAAGATCATAGAGAATGTTCCTAGCAGATTTTGTGTAACAGATAAAAAGGTACATAGAGAGGAGGGCTGAAAGCCTGGTGTTGCTGTGGAAGAGAGCTAAGGTTAGAACTACACCTGAAGATCATTTCCACTTTGAAGTGTCCTCAGTTTAGTCTTACAATGTGTTCCCTAACTTTGTAATGGCTCTCTTAGAGAATTAAAGTGCTCTTATATTTTACTTCTCTGATGCTGACAGGCACTCTCATGCTGTACACAAGCTTGTGTCTGGGAAGTACATCACTTCTTTTTCTTTGCTGCTGTGTAGAGCTAAAGTCAGAAGGTGAATCTGTATTTGAGCAAGCCATTTCAAACTTGGCACTTCCACATTTTTGATCATCAGCGATGACATGCCATGAAAGTACATAAACTGTTATAACACGAAACTGAGGTATGGCCAGGCAGTAAGGCAGAAAATAAATTAGATTTACATTGCCTAGGCCTTGCTGAGAAAATGATGTAACCTAGTCCTAGCAGTAGCATCGTAATACCATTTGCATCACTGAAATTCATTAATAGTTCACCATTTGTCTAAGGAAGTATTGCTTCAGGTGTTAGCAATCTGAGTGTGAATATTTGTTTTGACAGGACTTTCATCAGTTTGCATATATTTGAGTCAATTATTTAAAAAGGGAAATATTTTTAAAATAATTATAAGTGTTCATGCAATTAAAGCGGATTGTTAAAACCCTGAACACTTTACCCAAATATGTTTTACAGGGTATATCATAAAGGAGTTCTTGTTAACAAGCATCTGTTGATGGCCTAGGAGCTCAGATTCTTGGCTGATGCAATAGGTCAGTCATACAGAAAGTGTAAATCTCAACAGCACTCAACAGCCATTTGCATAACCTGACTAAATACTCAGGGCTTGACTTTTTTAAGTGTATGATTTTATGATGTATGATATTATTGAAATGCGTGAGTTCAAATCATAGGTCTAATATACAGCTGCCGTTATGCATGCAGATCTGACCCAGGAATTACACATTCTGTGTATGTGGAACATGCAAACAGTGATCACCTATTAACATTGTAGTCTAAATACCCTGCCAGAAATTAGATAGGATCTCTTTGGCAGGGACAAGGGAATACTCTGTGCTACTGAAATAACATAATATTTAAGTAACATTTTTTTCTTTTTCAAAAACATCAAAGTTTGTCTATCTAGATAAAAATGGAATATTTTATTTTGGGACCTTAAATCAGGACAGACTGCATGTTCATAGAATCATAGAATCATAGAATGGTTTAGGTTGGAAGGGACCTTGTAGATGCCCCATCTGACCCGGCCTTGAACACTTCCAGGGAGGTGGCATCCACAGCTTTGCTGGCCAACCTGTTCCAGTGCTGCACCACCCTCATAGTAACGGGTTTCTTTCTTATGTCTGATCTAAATGTACCCTCTTTCAGTTTAAAGCCATTACCCCTTGTCCTATCACTGCATTCCCTTGTAAAAGTCCCTCTCCAGCTTTCTTGTAGGCTCCCTTCAGGTACTGGAAGGCTGCTATAAGGTCTCCCCGCAGCCTTTTCTTCTCCAGGCTGAACAAGCCCAACTCTCTCAGCCTTTCCTCATAGCAGAGGTGTTCCAGCCCTCTGGTCATTTTTGTGGTCCTTCTCTGGACCCGCTCCAACAACTCCATGTCTTTCCCGTGCTGAGGGCTCCAGAGCTGGATGCAGGACTCCAGGTGGGGTGTCACGAGAGTGGAGCAGAGGGGCAGAATCTCCTCCCTCAACCTGCTGGCCACACTGCTTTTGACACAGCCCAGGATATGGTTGGCCTTCTGGGCTGCGAGTGCACATTGCAGGGTCATGTTGAGCTTCTCGTCAACCAGCACTCCCAAGTCCTTCTCCTCCGGGCTGCTCTCAATCCATTCTCTGCCCAGCCTGTATTTGTGCTTGGGACATGTGTGGGTGCAAATCACAATGAGAGTTGTCCCAGTGTATCCCTTCAAGTATTGAGTAGTTCCTGAATTAACTATGCACATGCTTGAAGCTAATCACACAAATTTAAGTCTTCAGCATCAAACTTATATGTCAACACTGGAGTGCTTTCAATATGTTGTGGTGGGCTCGGGTTAGGCAGACTTACAAAATGCAGTACCTTCAATTTTACATTTTAGCAAACCTCTTACTAAATTCATCAGGACTTTTCCTGAATAAAGAGTGGAAGATTTTCCCCAGTATTTGTGGTAAGGCAAACAAACTAATAATTTTCTCCTGTCATCAGAGAATGAGTTTCTAAAATATGGTCCCTGCAGAAGCACATAAGCAGCTCTCGGCAAGAAAATGAAATTAAAGAAACACAGAGCACAATGAAGATTGATACTTCCACAGGTAAAATTTGGGGGTGACTTTAGGACAGAAGGAAGGAGAGCACTTAAAAAAACATATCTGGAAAATATTTCTACTCACTTATGAGAAGCTTCTCCATACAAGCACTTCATTTCCTGTGGAATTACAAAAAAAATAAAACAAGTATGGGAAATTAATGTCCCAGTATAAATATTCTAAGAGGAGGTAGTCAGAGTTTCTTAGAAGGAAACCTCATGTAGTACATCATTGCCAAATACAAGTGGTCCAGAGGCAATGTGAAACAATACATAAAATGAGATTGGAATTTTTCAGTGTGGTAAATTTTATTGTGCTATGAAGTCAGCTAGATGTGAGGGAGATAGACGGATTTGAAAATACAATGAAATCATCATATAAATTGTCACTACTAACATTTTTGGCTGATACTAATGACAACAAAGTGACTTGAGAGATTGCATTTATTTCTTATCGAATATGACAATATCCTGATACTTCCTCCACATTGGATTTGTTAATTTTCTGTGTACTGACATCTATTTAGGGATAATAGTTGTCAAATCCAAGAGCTCATCAAATAATGGGAAAAGGAGAAGGAAGAACAAGACTGCAGGGGAGGACACACAGGACCTAGGATACTGTTTAGTGCTGTGTGATTGTAGAGCTGGGTGGACAGAGGGACTGCCAGGATGGAGACTGAACTGTTCCAGGAGCTGCCAGCTACTCCGTCCCTGAGGCTTTTAGGGAAGCTTCAAGAAATGTGATAATCAGGGAACAATTGACCTTTTAGACAAATGTCTTCCTTTGCTTCATCAGCTGTTGGCTCGTCAGCTCTGCACAAAGATTGAGATTAGAAGACAGTTATCCTCTTTAATGAAGGACTGGTGTTTACCCTCCAGGCTGCTTTAGGAAAATCGTGCTTCTCTCCTTGAAGTGTCACACCTCTGGGTGCCAGGGATGTTGACACCAGTGTCTTCTACAAGGACCTTTTAATGGAAGAGCCAGCTGAAGGGAAGTGTCTCTAGCAAATGCCAGCCCAGCCCCCTTGCTTTGAGGCTGAGCAAGGGCTGGAAAGCATCAGCAGGACTCCAGACCTATGGTCTTTCAAAGATGGGCAGCAGTGGCTCCTCTGCTGGCCCCCCTGGCCTGCCCCACACCTTCATGCCATGTGTGATGCCACCCACCACAAGGCACTCTGTCCCATCCACTGCTCAAACTGGTGTAGACAGACAAGTGTTTCTGCAGTTTTCCTTCTCTTTTACCAGGAAGGGAGGCTGTGGGCAATGAGGGCATGTCAGAAATATGTCACTTCTCAGCTTTGTCACAGCTGTGAGAGAAAAAAGACGACCACTTAGCAAGCAGATGGGAGGACAAAAATCCTTATGAACAGAGGAGCAAAAGAGGTGGAATGTGAAACATTGTGCCCACTGAGGTCAGAGGCAAATTTCCCAGGAAATCCCATGAGGCCAGTCCTGCACCAAGAACGGGAGGCAGAGAGAGCCAGAAGCTTGAAAATGTTTGCAAGAAAGCTGGCTTTTTGTTTGCATAGTTGCACTGCAAATTAAATGTGGGAAATATCAAATATTTTGTGCCTTGGCAGAAGCTTGTTCTTCCCCATGGGAAAGAAAAAAGAGGGTTCCTTAGCAAACTTTAAAAAGAGAGAGGATGTTTTGGGGCTTTGTAAGTCAAAGACCAAAGGTCTTGAAGGTTGAAAGGGAATATTTTTGGGTTTGGTTATTCTGTCAGCAGCAACCGCGTGTTTTACTAGAAGACAGAAGTCTTCACAGCTATTTTATGCACCTTCATTTCCTAGCAAAATGTTTTCATCCATTTCTTTTCACATCCTTGCAACAGTCTCCATTAAACTCTGCATTATTTTGCTGCTTCCTGCTTTCATTATTTTGGTCCACACACAATTTTGTAAAATGGACCTACAAAAATGTGGGTTTTTTTGGCAGAGAACCTCTGTCAGGTTTATAAAGAGAAGGTGGCTCAAGCAGTTTCTCTCTGAAGTGTCAGAGAATCAAACACTAAATGGTTTTGTCCCCTCTCTCACTGCTGCTCTCCTGCTTATACCCATGATTTTGGATTCATATCCAGTTTTCAGAGTAGACAAGATTTCTGATTGCTGTTTTATTTGCTATAGTATATCTGCAACAGTGGCATAATCTCTAGCAGTGATACCTTTCAGCAGTTCATATTTTTTAAAACAATCCCTTAAATTCTAATTGAATAAGTGGTTTCTCTTAAACACCCAGTGGAATTGCACTGTTTCTTAGCTTTGTTTGACAACATCCTGAAAAAGTCTTTAGCTGTAAATCTGTAAAGAAAGCCTAATTTCCACCTTAATTACAGACTCAACAGAATAAAAAGAAGACTGTATACCTGTTTTACAGATATATGGGAGAGACTTGAAGAAGGTAACGGTTGCAGAAATTGATTCTGCAGCATCAGCAGTAGGAGGTTTAAAATCACCAGCCTCAGCATTTTCAGAATCTAAAAAATTATTATGCAAGTGAAAAACATCTTTCAGTCTGGAGCTACAGGGAACAGCATCTGTTACATTATGACTTATCAATGATGGTAAGAGAAGGAAGATCAAGCAAAGAGGTTCATATATTTAGGAAGGCTTTATTTTGGATCTGAGGAACTATTTCTCAGATGAAGGAAGGGAAAATCCAGGAAATGTGTTTGTTATAATGTGCCTGGTTATTTTCATAACAGAATAGTCAGTTTTGTTTTTTTTTTAAACCAAAGAGGATACACTCTTTGGAGAACCTAGTGTTACACGTAGTCAGTGTACACAGTCACAGCCTGGTTTTGGATGTGGAAGTGGCAACAGAATTTGAATTGGTGGCCTGGGAGAGCCAGAGGATAGTGCTCCAGTGGTTCCTGAAAGCTCCCTCAGCAGGAATCTCAAACTTCTGATTCTATTTTTCTATTCTGTGAGGTGCCACATGCCTGTTGTGCTGCATAAACATACAAAACACCTTTAGTGATCAGGACAGTGAGAGGTAAAAATGCATGTTGATAACATTGAAATGCTAGGACGAGTTTTCTTTCACATTACCAGCATTAGCCTGTCTGAGGACTGGTCTGAGGCATAACATTGAAAATGCAAAATCTTGTATTGATTAGTCATACTCTGCATAAGGAATTTGCCTCTTGGTTCTTGATAGCAATTCAATCTTTTTGTACAAAATTATGCTGATGATGGACTTGCCAACAGGTGTGTTGAGGCCACTGGGGATTGCCTGGATAACTCCCTAGGGCAGCTCTGGCTATCATACTTGTGGAGTTATGGGATTGTTAGGGAAATATAATCTAAAAATACCATTTTAAAAATGAGATTATTCTAGGCAGGAAAAAGACAATCTTGTTCATTGAGTCCAGACCTCTACTACAACTTGCTTTTCCTTTTCCGATATTTCTGAGGCTTCCATTCAAACGGCACTGTTTATTGCCACCATTACTTTTAGTATTTGCTTATTTGTATGCTGGAAACTGAGAAGGAGGATCAGTGGGTGTCTTATTGCCCCACTAAAATGTTGCCTTTATATCAGTTTGTCTGGAGTTTGGTGGATCTGGGGAAGGTTGATCATCACACATTTGCACTTCTTGTTAGCAGTTCTCTGAGAGTCTCACAGGAGAGAGAAACAGTTTTAAGGTATTTCTCATGAGAAAATTAACAGATCAGTGTGACTTTAGTCACAGTTAAGGTGCTACAAAGACAATTCGCTCCTCAGACCAGCATGTGGTCCATGCTGGCTTTGCAGGACAATCCTTTGGTGCCTGTAATTAATAGCTCTCTTTTCCAGCAAAAGGTTGGAGCGATGTTCACCTGCCAACACTGTGGAGAGGATAGGTGAAAACTGCTTACACACAGGACCTTTTCCTTTCAGCATGTTTTTTTTCATTGAAAGCTACCAGCTGAAATACAGCCATATACTCTGGAGCCTGTTGGATTGCTTTGCCACTCTTGTTTGCATAATGGGACCAGCTGGTCATGGCAGGTTATGTGATGCCAGCAGCTGCCTCTTTTCAAACAGCTTTAGTGGCTCCTAGCCCATGCCAATTGCAAGGTTGAGACACAGGGTCCTTTGGGAGCTCAGTCTTTATTAAGCAACGTGGAGAAACGCTGTTGTTTTAAAAATTTGAAGCAAATTAGAAGGGTGACTGATTACTTCATGGCTAGCTGTACCAGCATTTCTGTTAATCCAGAGAAAGATCAGTGAACAAAAGGGAGTAAGTGGAGTCTACTTTTCATGTTTTTTTAGTAGTTAAGAATTTCTTCCCAAAATCTTTTCTGCATTGGACTAGCTCACAAAGAGGTGTTGAAAACATTTACTACTTTCCAGGCTGGTGTTAATTATGTAAGTTGCATGCATTGTTTTTGCTCTCTGATTGAGTGACGAAGGTAATCAACCGTGTCAATGCAAATTATAACAAACTTAAATGTGGGGTTTTTTGATTGTTTTCTGAAAATCTCAGAATTCAAAGGTGAAAATAAATGTTTTGAATGTCAGTGGAAGTGAAGCTTGACTGCATGAATGTTTTCTGACAGCAAAGATGTCAGACTGGCAAATCATATGACTCAAATTTGGGTTTCCTTGTTATTATTAATAATAACTGGCTGTGTAACAGTATTACTTAATATTCTTTCAGTTTTCAAAATATAGTGAAAGCATACAACTAAGTGATAGTCTGAACTTCAAAGAAGTTACAATATAAGAGTAAAACACAGGGGGTTTACTGGTTTTGGAACAAATGTTTGCAGAATTTCCCTCTTTTCTCCCTGTCTCCTGTCTCTCTCACACACAAATACACTTTTTCCCAATTAGAAGAACCACTATGAAAAAACTGATTTAATGTTACCACTATATATTCCCGAAGATAGGGCTGCATAAAGCTTTTAGTTCCTCTGACTTCTGTAAGTTGTTTGTTTTAGACAGAAGAGAGGGATCAAATCACACTGGTCACATTTCTATGATGCCAAAAGATTCAGTTATCTTTCTGATACACTTCTATAATTCATGGTGCCGAGGGATCTGCTGAAAAAGTAGTCCTCTCTCTTAGAGTCGGCATGGAAATCTATCATCTCTAATAGTGGTTTTGGTGCTTTATATAGCTAAGAGGGTTGGGTAAATATCCCTAAAACTTTTCTATGTATATTAACAACCTTACTATTCAACTCTTTAGACTCTGTTTAAAACTTTCCAGACAGAATAATAATTCAAAATTGACACTTTGGCTACTGAACTTTCTGGCAAGGTTGCTTATTGAAAGCTCATATTTTAAGTCAACTTTTGTAAACTGACTAATAAATACATAAGCAAAGAAAATACTGGATTTAAAAAATGTGATCTTTTAAAGTAGAAACACTAGTCTAAAAGATATAATATGTAATGAGGACATAAAAACATGCCAAGAAAACTGTATGCTCAGTCCAAAGAGTTACAACATAACATTTCAAACAGTGAATTCCTTCTATGGATTATTTAAGCATAAACTGCAGACAGGGGATTATTTTTGAGGAAGTACTCAACATAGCGTTTGAAATAATGAGGACATTCAAGAAATCCTTAGTCAAATAATAACAAGGGAAAAAAATGTATACGTGTTCTCCACTTGCAAGAATTGTTTGGCACTCAGAGGAGGGATCAGCCTCAGTTTAAGCCAGGGTTGTTTCCATCCATGCAAGGATCTGGTTAATATTTTTTTTTTTTTTTACCTAGTAGTTGAAGGCTCTCATAACAGGCATGCACTAACTGCAATGTTAGAAAAGAGTGAAGTTCATAACCCCGAGCAAGATTACAGTAATGAACCGAATGAAATCACAGTGACAAGAGACAGATGATACAGCGCCTGGTCAAAAGCCAAAGGAAATCAATGGCAGATCATCTGCAGGCATCAGTGGGGTGGGACTGAAACCAGGACATCTAATCTCAAGTCTGATCCTCACTTTGTCTGTAAATCTGGGCAAGTTATTTCTACTTTATAGCCTTAATTTCTTTCTGGAATGTTTGTGAGGCTTCAGTTAGCATTTCAGAAGAGTGTCTAAACCTTAAATGACTATATGAAAAGTCCAGAAATATGAACAAATACCAATAACACAAAAATATGGGCTTTTTATCTTAGTTGAAAGCAAGTAGCAGCATGATGATACATGTAAAGTTTGCTAGAAGTGACTTAAACTTCCAACTTATGGATTCAATTAGAAAGAGAGATATTACAGGAGTATAGATGAGATATGTAAGAGTACCGAAGAAAAGCAATAAAACATCCAAACCACCCAAATGCCTGCCATATGAAAACTTTCCCCCACATACACAGAAAACCCACAGGTACTGAATATATTGTCAGAACAAATGGAGAAGCATATTCCAAAGCAAGCAGGTGCTTGCAAAAATAAAACCATTCAGGGAATCTCAATGAATAATGATATGACTACTTATCACTCACATAATGAAGGAAACATTTTTGCCAAGGGCTCAGTACTAGTGCAACTTAGCAAAATTGTGACGGAAGAAAAAGGAGCATTGCCAACATGCACATCAAAAGGTTATTGGATTTCAGATTAGGATGCTAAAAACTTCCATTTCTGAGTCTGAATCATCCATATTTCTGGCTCCACAAGAGTGCTCTACTAACAGCTAATTAATCCTTCCGGTTGTTCAAATATATATATATTAACTGCACTTTTTTGCGTGATTTTAGCGTTACCATTTTTGCCAATGAGGAATCATTTACTCAGATTAAGCCAAAAGGACATTTTCATTGAATTGGGCTGATTCTTAAAACTGTATTTTACAATTGTATTTATATTGAGCAAAGCCTTGCTCTGCACGTAGAGGAAAATCTGTTATCCAGTACTGATCTCATACCCCGAAATGACAGTTTTCTTTTTTCTGCGTTCCTGAGCCATCTCTTTTCACACATGTTTTTAAGAGCTCTCACTGTCTTTTGTTTGCTACATGCAAGATATTCTTGGGCCAGTAAGCACATTTTTCACAAGTGTATTTTTGCCAAGTATTTCCATGTAGGCAAAAGTACATGTCCTTTTGTCCACTAACTGCAGTACTGTAAAAATTCAAATCTATTTTTATACAGATCAATTCTCCCTATATATTAATAATTGATTATTAAAAACTAATTAGAAATCTAATTTAAAAACACAATTTTTATATATATATAAAGTATAATGTAAGCTAGGTCTATAAAGTTACACTGACGTGAGCTGAAGTTGCTGTGGTACTTTAGCAACTTTCTCTGACAGCTACATAACAAAAAGTAACTTTCTCTGACAGCTACATAACAAAAAGTAAGTATGACAGTAATATTTAATTTTTTACAGGGTTGGAATTCTCTATGTGTTAATGAACTCCTGAAAAATGCGACTGGTTTATTTGAATTTCACGTGAAGAGAGGCTGGTTTATCCACGATAGCATTGTATAACCCAAAAGGATCCCATCTGATGGCTGTTGAATAGCATACATAAAAGATGGGAAGTGGGAGCCGTCAAGTCCATTATAACCTATATTGATGCCCCCCTTTGGCAATTTTACTATAGAAATCAAGACTTAGTGTGCCTGAAAATAATTACCTTCTCCTCACTAGAGATAGTTCTTCTGTACTGGGATAATGCTATGTGGACAATGGCTGCAGGACTGCTTTTGTCATGCTCCTCGTGCAGTCTGTATTTGACTGACAAACAAAGAATTTCAAGGGCAAAAGTTCAGGTTTTCACAAGTGCTAGTTGTAAACCCATAAGGTGAAATCCTCTTCTCATATGTGTCAAGATACTCTGTTCTCCCTCATGTACGAACCATCTCAGAAGGTGGGTAGCAGAGAATAATGACTACGAGAGCAGTGATGTGGCTTTGAGATGAGACCTTTGCTGTGAGAACACTCAGTTCATTTAAACAGAAAAGGACTCATTATCCTGCCGTCTGCGACAAAACTTTAAAGGGTAATTTCATTTCAGTGTTTTTGTCTGCCTGTGGAAAACTAACCGTTCTAATTCCTGTTTGCTCTCGTTTGCCTGAACAGGGTAATTTCAGGCTCTCCGTTTCCTGATTTTAACAACAATTAGACCTTGGGGCATTGCTGAAGCAGCTTGGGTTTTTACAGCTACACCTTCATACTTGAAGGGCTGCGGAAGCCTACAAAAATAAAAACTATCCAGCATCTTCCCCCATGTGGAAGACTGCTTAGCTTGCTGCTGTTACAATGCTCTCTGCCCTGATGCACATGTTCTAAATCTGCTTTTACTCCCTCTGAAAGGACAGGGTGTGAGAGGGAAAACGCAGGACTCACAAGCCCAGTACAGGATCAGAAGCCACCTCCAAGCACACAGGGCCTGGGCTCTTTGCCTCCCCTGCGCTCCATAAACCTTCTCCAACACTCTATAGCAAAGTTCAGTAGGAAGAGCAAAAGCCTCAGAAGCTACTCTTTGCCCCAGGAAGGGAGCAGGCGCATCAGCACTGCCTTGCACTTTTCCGAAACCAAGGAGTTTGTGAGACCAGAATGTCTCAATGGTCCTGAAAGAGGTCTGTCCCTAGCGGTACCAAGGGAAATAAAAAATAAAATGTCATGTTTTATCTCCGCGCCACTTTGTCTCACCCTGATTTCAGACTGACACGCTCCCCTGGTCTTTTCAAATGCTGAAATATTTTGGTAATCTCATCTGGCTCGCAACAGGCACAACTACTGCACATCTCAGCAGGCAGACTCGGGACTGGGCAGCCGAAGACGGTGAACAGAGCTCTCACTGGGGAGAGGTGCGGGCGTTGGAGCTGATGTGTTCTTACTGGGGAGTGGGAGTGAGACCAGGTACAGGTTATGCTAGCTTAGACTCTCTCTGGCCCCCTGTCATATTTGCTAGGGTCCTGTTTTTGGAAGTGCTTAGCACCTGTCACTGGGATCTGGTTTTTAGATGTGCTTCCAGTTGAGCACTGAAATAAACAGGTAGATTTCAAAAAAGCTCAAACTACTGGGCTGAATTCTTTTGAAATTCTGGCTGCATTTGTGGGTGGTGAGTATTTGCAGATCTTGCTCTGAGAGCTTCTGAAAAATGACTCCGACTCTTGCTGTAGAATAAGAATTACAGCTGAGGTTCTTTTTTGCACCTCTAAGGAAGAGTACAGGCAGGTGCTGCCTGAAATCTTTCCTTTCTCATCCTATCGATGTCTTGACTCAAAAGTAATATGAAAGTGGTTCTACCTATGGCTTATTTCATCCATTAAAGCAAGCCAGATCTAAGATGGTCTGCTCAGATAGGATCTGAGCCGTTAGCGCAAAGCCTCTTGGGAACTTATGTGCTATTTTTTTTTCCATTCTGTAAACACATGCATGGGAAAGCTCCTGGAGGAGTAACTTGTTAGCTACACATGAATTGTCATTTTGGTCTTGTCTGGGTCAATAAAAAACTTCTGAGAGATCTGCTAATATGCTGCAAAACCTGTTAGTTGAAGATAGTAATTCTGGAGTGTCCCCTCTGGGTACTATTCTGATTCCTGGAAAGAAGGGAATCATTCACACAGGAAGATATTAACAAAAATGAGAGACCAATAAATGCACCTGTCAGTGTTCAGCAAAAGCTAAAATTAATTCACAAATCCAAACAATCTGCAGAAAACTGAACACAATTATATAAGAAATTAAGTTATACAGTTGCCATGACCTTTAATCAATCATTCCAGCTGTTAATGTTAATTTTGTGATCTGAAAATCATAGTTCTATTTGCATTTTAATGGCTGTTAAATGAGAGTCATCAGGAAGAAATAGTGGCAGCTTGGCCTTTTGATACCAAGTTCTTCCTTCTTAATGTGATTTGGAAGATTTGGAATTCCTGTTCAGACGGGGTTTTGTTTCAAACTGCAGCAGGCATAGGGAGCCAATTTTGCACAGTGAAAACAGGCAATTCAAAGCAAAATCCCTTTTTAATCCAACTGTAGCTATGAACAGATCATAAAAAAAAGCAGGTAAAAAAGCTATAATGGCAACTTCGTTACCCTCATACTAACAAGAACTCTAGCGTCTTTTAAAATCCTTTTCTCATATATATGCTATTTTAATATTTTTTTCCATTGGCAGGGTCTTTGTATTCAACTAACAGAAATTTTTGTCAAATGGAAAATGAAATAAAACTCAGCATATGCAATAAAACCAATGAATAACCAGGAATTTTAGGTTTTGTTCAATTACTTTATTTTATACTTACCTGACTGAAGTGTTGCATACAGTACTGTCTTACAAATACTACTCATTGGCTTATTTTGCAGATAATGACATTAGTGGTATCGCATTAGATCAAAACTATTTAAATCAGATTCCCACTCTGAAATGACTGTGAACTTGTTGATTGCTTTAATTTTTAATAAGATGTAAATGTCTGCCAGCCTCTTGTGCTAGTATTTTCCATTTTAACATTAATACATTTTCTTATTAATAGAAAGACCTTCATTGTTACACGACGATTTATTTGTATGCGAACTGCACAAATCTGATTAAAATGTGATGTTCTGCTTAAATCTTCATCTAAATCTCCTAGGAGACAGTCCCCAGGTGACTCTTCTTTGGTTAAAAAAGGAGGTCTTGGAACTACATGTTCAGAAAGGAAAGCAGTGAGCTGCAGACAGATTTCAGCAATTGGAAAGCAAAGTCAGTACTAACAATGAAAGAAGAAAATGGTTTAGCTCTATCCAAAGTCCTTTTTATTTAAAGCAGGTAAATTGTAACAGGAAGAAAGTTTCAGATGTTTTCAGGCAGAGTTTTGTAAAGGATTGAATAGCAATAGGAAAGAGGAACATTGATAAATGCCCTGCCTTTTATCACACAAGTAGGACTTCTGTCCATAAAGGCAGTCTAATTTGAATGCATTGAACAGCACAGCCTCTTCTTTCCCCAAGCACAGAACCTATGCATTTTCTGCTTCTACATTACTTCTACAAATAAAACATGTACAGGTGGTATGCATGCTAATGGGGCTGATCTCTGAAGTTGGAGCACTGACTGGTGCAGGAAATTGTTGCAGGACAGGACTCCCATCCTTACTGTGACAAGCCCTGCTCTATCTAGGTTCTTATGCAGACATACTGCTGCCTTTCAAGCTTCCCATTTTAAAAGCTAACCAGAAAACAAGGCAGCTCCTAGCTTTGGTTGAAACACAAATCAAAAGCAACAATTTCAGGATGCCAATATTTCATTTTTGCTGGCCTTCAGGAAATATGCAGCCTTAGAAACCCAAGGATTTTTATGTCTGGCCAGCAATGTTCCAATCTGTAGTGTGGCTTTGTAGAAAGTCAGTGCAGTTGTGTATGCATGCATGTGTGTGTCTGTGCAGGTGTGCATATGTGTAAGTGTAAGTAAGTGGCAGTATGCTGTGCATAAATGGTGATAGAAATCTCTCGTCTGAAATTCTGGCTCCACAGAAGTCGGGGAGAACTTTGCCACCAGTCACCCTGCAGTCTGAAGTCCTTTATTCAAGACTAAGAACGAGTGAAGTGATAGGGTCTAAGGGTTTTTCCACACTGCACAGATTTAAGAATGCTTGTTGTGAAAAGTTAATTTATTCTCCAATATTAGTCAGATTCTAATGAAACTGCTCAGATAACTAAAGATTATGTTAATAAGTATTAATTGTGTCCCCCCTTCTTTTTTCCTTGATATATGTCTTTCCATTGCAGGTTTTGTCATATTCAAATAGGAATAGACAAATCTCCAAAGGTTTGGAGGTTGATTTGGCCAGATGTTGAGAAGGTTTATGGCTAATTCTAGTTCTCTTCTCTGAACCTCTTCAGTTAAGACATCAGTCCACAGATTCCTAAGCACAAGCTCTCTCATAGCATTCCTAGTAATTCCAATTCCGATCAGGTTAGAAATAAGAACCTTTTTTTTTTCTCCAGGTACTTTAATATTTGTGTGCACATCAAATAAATGGATATTAAATATTCTTCAAGAAGAATGGCATGTGGAAGTTATTCACCTAGATTTTTTGCTAAAGAATCAGGCTTCTCCTTTGTTACCCAGCCATGCTGTCCTCAATTTTCATTGCTGGATTAAAGGCATTAAAGAAATCCAAGCAGAGTGATATCTTATAATTTTCAACCTGTTGATAATCCTTGGCATTTAAAATGTCACTATTTTATTTCTGAGACAGAGCTTCCTCAGGAAACCCTCTGTGTGGTGTTTATCATGCAATACATATCATGTTCCTCAACAAACTTCAGGAATCAAGCCAGCAGATTAGCTCCAGGAGAACAGACAAATCTCAGAGGTATCTTTATAGCTATATTGCAGGTCAGAAGCTCAATGCAAATGGGACCTATTTTGTTGCTCACAAATTGCTGAATTGCAGGAAATGTCTATGTTAATATCCTAAACAAATGTATTCTACCCATTATTCTTCTTATTTGTATTGTCTTTTTAAAATCCAGACAATGTAGCGTTAAACTGAAACTGAAACTAAACAAATAAAGCCCTGGGGTACTGTAGGGTTGTTTGGGTTGGGTTTTTTTTTTTTTTGAGTAGTCAAGGCTTTAATTAACTTTTGTTCTCTGATTTCATCATTTTTCTGCACCCATCAAAATTGTTACCTTCCTCTTTCAGACATATTAAAGCTTAGGAAAACCTAATATTTTTCAATATATTTTAATCTTAATTTAAGACATTTATAATGCTTGATAGTCAGATTTTTTGGTAATGATCTAGCATGGGGACTAATGCATGATATGGGCTGAAAAATCTTTGTGCAAAAGTAAGCCCATTTTCAGTTTACTTTCTGAAAGCATACCAGAAGCAATGATAGATGGTGCACAGTCTGGGTGTCATGTACCTTCCTCCTCTTCATGAATATGCTCTTTTTTTCTTCAGAATACTCTGATAAACCTGTTCCATCTGATCGTAGATGTTTTTTAGAAGCTTTACATCATTAAAATGCACTGATAGGAGTTGTGAAAAAGAGTTTCATTTCTGTCCAGTTCCCCAGATTGTTGGCAGCAGTGCTAAAATACACACAAAGGCCATCTGGCCCACGGAAGGTAGTTTCCATACAAATAGATTTATGCCAAAAGATTTATGTACAAAAAGAGGATTGTTGAGACTGAAGGATAAGACTCATCTTGGTAAAACACTGACTACTGGAGGCTTTATTGTGACAGCAGAACGGAGTTTCCTCATATGGCCTTTGGGAAGACAGGCTGGTTGTAATCTTGACTCACTGGTGTTGTCCTAAAGGGAAAAGAGGGGAGATTTCATGGAATCATAGAATAGTTTGGGTTGGAAGGCACCCTTAAAGGTCATCTAGTCCACCCCCCCTGCAAAGAGCAATGGGACATCTTCAACCAGATCGTGTTGCTCAGAGCCCCATTTGCGGATGGGCATCTTCCTGGTCAGGCAGGAACTGGAGAATGGTAATGGCAGAGAGTGAACAGAGCTTCCCACTTGCACTCTTGCAGCGAAGAGTGGAATCGTGGTCAAGCCCTGAGGGCAGCATTGCTGAAACAGCTGACCCTGCATCCAGAAATGAGAGACAAGAACTGGCCTTTTGGCTGATGGGCAGCTGCCTCCAAAACTGGTATGGAAAAGCTCTGTTGCAGAATCCTTGCTGGTTTCATTAGCCCTCAGCCTCTCACCCTCCTCACTTCGCCCAAGAAGTTGTCTTGGACTTCCAGCAGTGATTATTTAAAAAGTTAGTAATCATTTCACCTGTTATGGTAATTATGAAAAATGTTTAACCTGGACCATGCTACCAGATCCCCGAAAGCAGAGGTAACCATTTAGCCACTTAGTGGAAGAGTTTATCACATCTTCTTCAAATGGTAAGTTTGGAATGGCTCTCGGTGTCCTGATCAAATGACTTTCCAGACCATAAGATTCCTCATTTGCTTCAAGAATGAGTCTTTGAAGATGGGTTTGGAGTGCCAGGCTTTGCAGACTTAATGGTAATTGAAAAAAACTGGAAAACAGTGTAATAAAGTGAATGAACAACAAAGTAAATGACAGTCAAATAAGTGAAATAAATCTCCGAAGAGAAATGATGTCTCAGCAGAGAACCAGATTTAATGGAGAAAAGAAATTTATTGGGAACTTCAACAGAATCTTCAGGAAGGAAGGTTAAAGTGAACTAATCAATAAACATTTAGAAAGTTGCCATTTCCCCAAGTCTCCTAACACTCACAAAGTCCTAATCCCAGCTTCTTAAGCTGTATAACAGAGCTGAGGTTGCAGGACAAGATAGTATATCTGGTCTTGTGCTGGCAGACTTAAACGAAGTTCCCTATATTTTTATTCATCCCTGGGACCTACAGGTAGACTAAGCTGATTTACCAGAGCTGAACTTCTGACAGAATAAGCCCCAGAGGTTATAAAACAAGCTTGGACTTTGCATTGTTATTCAGAAAACTGCATTTAATAATTAAGGAAGCAGATGATTTCAGCTAGAGATATACTTTAAATAGCTTTTCTGATTTTTACTTTTAGACTAATGCATAGGAATGTATCATAAAATTGTAATAAATACAACTCTGCATTACATGAAGCACGATTAATAAATTGCTTCTAGTGACAATATTATTGCTCCTTATATGTGAGAACATACTGCAGGTGTCACAGGTAATTTCTGAAAACAATGTTCCAAATATTTCCTGATAAGCCTGATAGGATTATTGTTTTGGATGGGAAAAATCAGGAATAGTCTATCTTCCAAATCTTATATGACTGATCATAAAGTGGTTAACAGAAATTCTCCATCACAGCAGAAATATTTGCAACAAGGTGCAGTTTTATCAGCACAAGAACAAGTAAACTCCATTTTAAAACAGGCTAACATACAACACTGTATATGTGAGTATTCCTGCTTCGGAAACTTTTGCAATGTGATTACTCTCCTGTTACACAATCTGGAACATGAATTGACATCATTAGGAGGAGCTTTTCATTCATTGGCATAATGGTTCAACATGTTATGGAAATAACTTAGATTCATTTATATTCAAGGGCTTTGGAAGGACTTTTATGTAGAATGGTGCTCAAATGCAAATTTCCAATATATCCAAATTCATTTGACATATTTTTCTCTTAAAATGAATTATCAAACACTAGGATAATATTATGGGGAAAAATGCATGTTTTAACCAGCAGCAGTCATCTTATTATGGAGTGGTATTCACATACATCTTACTGTGAAAATGTCAGATGTTTTCTGTATTTATTTTGCATATACCCAAGGATATGTGTGTGTTTTGTTGTTCGTTCATTATTTAAAGTTTTAGTCCTGCAGCAGGATGGTAACAAACAGATCCACACTTAAGTCTGAGAGTAGCCTGTTAACAGCCAGCTTCTGAAAGTGATCTGAAATCCAAATGCTTACGTGGACCATCCTGAGAGCTGCTGCTTCTCATGAAAATGTGGGGCAGAATTCGGCATCCAAAGCAAAAGACCTAAGAGGTTGCTTTGCTGGAAGACGAGTAGGTGCAAATTAACATGTCCTCTGAAGTGTCTTTATTATTGCCCAGAAAGGGAGGGTGACCAGCTACAAAGTCACTCAGATCAACAGATCCAGACTGCTGTCAGATGTAAAAATAAAGCATAATCATGATTCCTTGTTCAACCCATATGCTTCACCTCCATCGCGAAGCAGTGGAGCCCAGGAGTCCCAGCTCTGTGTCTGTATTCATACAAAGCCATGCTTTCATCCATTCAGAAATCATAGGAGATATTAACTGCTGAAGTCATCTCAGCAATTCCAAGTCAGAGACTGAATAAATAAAACTCCCCGTAGAGAAGGCCAGGGCCTTCATTTGTTTCACTGGGAAGCTTTCAAGAAGTATCGACACCTGCACCAAATGAAGATATCTTCTTTTCATAATAACAAGCTTCTGGTCACCCAGAATCAGAAATTAAAACCCTCATAGGGTACAAAATAACTTGATGGTAGGCTGGAGGATTTACTACACTGCCAACTCTGTGTTCATCCATCATGGCCTGAAATCCACAGTCTAGATTATCCAAATTGGACTCTTCACTCATTTCTCTTGGAGATTTCGAGGATTTACTAGATATCATTACTTGTACACATTCACAGAAGACTCCAGTGTTCCCATGAAGCTAACTAAAAGCAAATGGAGCTCTATTTAAAAAAGTGAAAAATGTAAATGTGAAGTTGGGGAGCTGCTTCAGTCAAGTGACCATAGAGAAGAGGGGAGGGAAACCTAGTAACGCTCTAAAAATCCCACTGAGGAAGAGCTGATTTACAGTCAGGACAGGGAAAATGAAAGAATTCTGAATTTCTTTTTCCTGCATGCTGAAATATTTTCAATGTGAGTCTAAAATAAACCTTTAAACTAAACTTTAAAATACCACTGTATAGTTCAAGGAAGTTTCTGTCTGAATATAATAGACCATATTGAGGATCCAAAGTGTCAAATTCAATCCGAGAGTCTGTGCTGCCACCACCGCAGCTCAAACAATAATGTCCCTCAGGCACTAGCTGTGTCTTGGTCATACGCTATCTATAGAGCACCAGCTGCTAAAAGCCAATATATAGATGGCCAAGGAAACAGACATGGGTATGATTTTGAAAAATTGCTTTTTTGAGTGCACAATAGCGTACCCAGGAACCTCCAAAACACCATTTTCTGGGGATCTCGGAAGGCCTTGGGTTCCTAGGAAGCCAAATAGACCCTGTTTACCCCAGAAGCTCAGAAGCTGTGTGTAGACACACCGAGTTGTTATCTGCCATATTTATTCTTGCTCTACTTGTGCTGCTAAATATCACTCACCCTTTGCGATCAGCCAGCTGGAAGATTTAATTGCCATAGGTTCGATGTGCCTCTGCTGAGGAGGCAGCCTTTCTGCTCTCTGCGCAGGGAACAGCAGAGGTGGCAAGGAGGGGAGGAAGGGAAAGCCCTTTTCTCCCAAAAGGGGGGCTGGTGGACTGAGTCCTGTGGTCTTCCCCACAGGTCTGTCCCACCACCTTTCCCATCTTATGATTAGCCCCCAATCCCTCTCTACACAGCTGCCTGGAGGCTCCCTACAAGCTCCCCCATTGCCTGCTTATGCAGGATGTAAGGCATTACACACTTTCCATAGTATCTCAGGGGACCCCTCTAACCACAAGCGGTTTATAGTTGAATGTATATTTGCAAATTGATAATTTTGCATCATGTTGCAAGAGGCTGCTTAGCCCTGGGCAGTGCTGTGTTAGGAATGGCATTGATTCCCCCATGGGCTCCTGAGCAGAAACTACACAAGCTGGAAGTGGAGCAGAGAGCTGGTGTCGGCAGTCTCAGAGGGAGCTGCTGACAGCCCGGAGCGGCAGAGCAGGACTCGAGGTCCTGGGGCACGATGGACAAGCTGCCGCAGCTGACTGAGATGCTCTCTTTCTTCCCGTGCACTGCCTAATGAAAGTAAGAGTCTGACCTCTGGGACTGGAGCCTCTCCCGAGGACATGGACAACCACACCGCACTCTCACAGCTTTGCTCTCAGTGGAGCAGCCCAGCGTACCCCCACGTGCCGCGCACAACATTCGGCCTCAGCAGGACGGCACAGCTATTAGCTTTGTCCTGAGCTGACGAACGGAGCGTTCACTGGCTTTGCCGTCGGGTAACCTCCCAAAACCTGCAAGTGAGGGCGTGGGCAACTCTTCCCCGCCAGCTACAGAGCCGCTCTCCCACAGCAGCTGTCATGCCTCAGGGCTGCAGTGCTACTTTCCCCCCGGGACAAGGATGTATAGCAAGAAAGGGGAAAGGGATAGCCTAATCAGGGAAGCAACTAGGAGAGCATGAAAGATGAAGGATGCTAGGAAGGAAAATGTAGTTCAGCCTCAGGAAGTCACGTTTGTATTGAACGGTGCTGGAGCCGGCTGGGAAGGGAAGAAATGGAATAGTTCGTGCGTTAGTACTAGCTGGATAGTTGTTGTGCAAAAGGTCTGGGAAGTTTTTGTTGATGAGAGGAGGTCTGATGTAGCTGTCATTGCAGAGCATTAGCAGAGCGATTCATGTGAGTGAAATCTTTGCGTCTCAGGGTGTAATTCTTGTAGGTAGGACTGGGGGGGAGGGGTGGCACCCTGCACTACCCCCTTTAAAGTGATCAGTAGCTGGAGGAGCAACGTGAAAACGTGCAAATGACAAACTCCAGAAGGGATGTTGGGGGAGTGAGGGGGAATGAAGAGATGATGTCTGCTGCAAAACACGGAATCAAACCAGAAAGTAGGATGAATTACTCCTAAAGCATCTGTCTACACTGTAGAGTGAAAATTGCATTATTATAGGGAACTTAAGTTTGGAAGATCTCATGCAGCTGGTAGTCAAACATTATGAGTTTCAGAGATTTAGATTTTTTTTCTTTTTTTTTTCTTTACAGAAAAGGAGATTGCACTTGACAGCTATCTATTTGGAGACTCTTTCTGACAGATAATAATAGATTAATTCTAGGACTACAAGTTGTTGATTGCCTAAGGCTTATAGGGTCCCGTTACACTCATTGTGAACAAACAAGACAGTCCTAACTAATAGTATTTATATTTGGAGCTTCACAGAACTGAACTCATCATTAAGGAATATTAAGAGAATTTGACCAGAGGGTGGATACAAGGCAGAAAAAAATGCCTAAAAATCAGGAGCTGTTTAAGAAGTTTGCTAGATGGGCAAAAAGCCATGGCCTAGAGACAAGAATGGGGACAACTTTGGCAGAAAGCTCAGGATGGTTGGGAGAGGAAGCCCATGACAGCAGGTTTCTTACGCACAAAGGGCTATAAAGGGGCAGTGAACTGTTGCATGGAGACAACCAGAGCATATGGCTTCTAGCACAGCACATGGATGTCCTTGGATATTGCCAATTTGTCTACAGCCCATCAGGCCTTTTGGAGGGATCTGCTGCGGAAGTCCATGCTGTAGGAGCATGGTCCTGGATGAATGACAGGGGTAGCCCACGCAGCAGCAGTGTAGGGCTGGCCTCAAAAAGTTACCAGTTGCCTTCAGCCTGACATCCGAATTCTGACACTGGGAAAAACAAGTATCTCCTTTGGTGTCTCTTGAGAAACTGTGCTTTCCCCCCTGTGAACGATGAGCCAGTGTTTGAAACAAAAACGATTTTAGCAGGAGGAGGAAAGCAACATTAATTTAGGCGAAAAAAACCCCGACAGCAACAGCAAATCAATGGTTCTGCTGTACAAATAACTTGTGAAACATCTGCCTATACAGTAACCCCAGCAGTCTTTCATCTCCCTCTTCTCAGCAGCTGCCTGATTGACCAACAAATGATTGCCCTTTCACAGGCCGCTTTCCTCCCACGCTATGCTTTTTGATGCCCCGCTCTCAGTCCTAGCATCATTAGCTGACGAAGTCCAGCATCTGGACTCAGGCAGGTTCTTCTGCAGCCCTGGGGAGAAAACATCTTGTGTTTCAGTGACAGGGCTCCTACGGTATTTGTCTGTGCACGATGATTTTCCAGGTGACTGTCACTGCAGAAGCCACCCTGCGCCAGTCTGGTCCAGTCCTGTGGACCAGCTGCTACCTGTAGCAACGGGGATCGCAATACTCTGCACAGAGGGTAAAAAATGGGGAGACACAAGAGTCTTGCGAGGCTGTGCTGCCTTCTGCGGCTTCACGGCCCCCATCAGTCCTGGCTCTGTTTCCATCCCAGCTCCAGAGGTGGGATGAGCTGCTCGGGACTCAGTACGATCAGGGTAGTAGGTTGCATGACGGGACCACAGTTTCCCAAAACCGTCTCCACTCTGTTTGTAGAGACTGCATTTATTTAAAATTACCTTCTAGTCTGCCGAACATCGAAACCACGTTAGTTATTTAATCGCCTTTTGGCATCAGGTTTGTGATGGCCATACAAGGCTCTGATTCAGGAAATATCGATGTGGGGCTGCGCGCAGCCGGCCGTTAAAAACCCCGTTCCTTACCACAGACTGAAACCGGCAATGCAAGCAAACCCCCAAAGCCTAAAAAAGCCGAAATGATTTGTTTCCGTGCGGTAGAAGAAAAGCCCGGAGGGGCTGAGAAGCCTCGGCTGAATCCGTCGGTGCTCAGCCCCGCTCGCCCGCCCGCGGGGAACAGGCGTGTGTGAGGAAGAAGGGGATCGGTTTGGCTGCCGGGGAGAGCCCCGGTGCCGGCGGAGCCTGGGGGAGAGCCCGGGGCCGCGGGGGGAAGCGCCGGGGAGAGCCCCGGGGCCGGCGGGGCCTGGGGCAGAGCCCCTTAGCCGCGGGGCGAAGCGCCGGGGAGAGCCCCGGAGCCGGCGGGGCCTGGGGCAAAGCCCCGCAGCCGCCGGGGGAAGCCCCGGGGA
>Ga0065711_1031752_pt1 | contig 28832 bp, 14 predicted proteins | sample Hoacrofraction12_FD_59098 | JGI IMG/M metagenome (GOLD analysis project Ga0065711, IMG submission 59098) | Hoatzin crop microbial communities from Cojedes, Venezuela - Epithelial fraction 12 v2 (version 2) | ecosystem: Host-associated > Birds > Digestive system > Esophagus > Crop | place... | reverse complement strand
CCCCCCCCAAGTAACATTAGGGAGAAAACCGGCAAAGCAGAGAAAGATAGTAATTTTGCTGGGGAAAAAGACGAAATGCATATTGCGTCTGTCAGAAATGCAGACAGTAACATGTCCAGAGAGTTTTCGAATTCAAAGCCGGTATGCGTTAGCCTCGTCCCAGCAGCAGCAGCCCAGGACAATGGCATTTGTATTTACTGCGGGAATGAATTCCGCTGAAAAAGCCCGAAAGGGGCTGGTTCTCGGCTGGGTCAGGCTGAAGGGGTCCATTCATTTCACCAAAGAGGCGCAGATTTGCTTCGGCTCAGAAGCTGGGCGCAGCTGCAGTACCCCAGCTATTCCGAAGTCTTTTATTTCCGCTTAACTGGTTAAAATGGATCTAACAAACAAGGAATGCAGGCACATGTCAGTTGGACAAGCAAATAGAAGATAGATTTGCATGTATAAATTTCATCAAATAAAAAGGGTTCCTGCTCGTTATTGTTCAAAAGGTTGTAAATATTTTTACTGAGAAGTACAGAATTCTGATAATTTTTTAATTTGGACTGAATTTCAGCATTTGTAAAAAGTTCTAGCAACATTAACTCTCTCTGATACTCTTGTTGCCTCGAAATTATAATCCTTAATAATGGCCAATACAGTTTGCCTCATTTATTCAGTTAGCTCGCTCCAAAAGTGTATAAAGTTTGAGCCTCACCCAATGTCTGTGGAAGTCAGGGAATGTCTTTTTTCCAACATTACTACCCTTTCTTTCAGATGCTGTGGGAGTATCCCTTGCTTTACAGTAATAGTCCAAAGACAATTTCAGTTTTCCGTATGAAGTGAGGCAGAGGAACTGTTTGACTCCACTCCCCGAATTAAAGGGTGGATCAGCACTGCAATGTTTTAACCAACGCACGCCTTTCTTCTTTCCATTCTTCACCCCAGAGAACAACTAAATTGTTTCCTACTCGTGCCTTTCTATCAAATTTGGGGCTAGTTCAGCTCCCAGAGCCAGCAAATCATGAGCTGAATGTTCTGCTTGCGGGACGGAGCAGTTTGGAAAAAACACATGCTATGAGGCAAAATTGCCTGAAAATTGAGCAGTGAGGATTTCATTTGTAACACAAAGCCTGTTGCAGAGTGCCCAGCTCCATCAAGTTTGCTCTTTTGCCTTGCAAAATGCATGTGTAACAGTCTCGAGGTTTATAGTTAGGTGTAACATAGGAGAGCTGTTTTATTGGTCTGAGAAATTTGTAAATTATCCATTTACCTCATTTTATTGTACCACTTGCATCTGCAGTTTCCCAAGAAAGGCATCCCTGCTTTAGCAAGTAAACAGGACTTCTGAACTCTTTCCAGTTCTATTCAAGATCAATCCCAAGTGTTTATAACTCATCAGGAAATCATTATTCTAGCATATCAAATTTTGTAGTCAGGGCATATAAAGGGAGTATATCAGCATACAGTTGGTTTCTGTTATCCACGCTGATGACTTGCAAACCACTCGTGACAGAAGCTGACTGAAGCAGAAGTCCAGAAACAGAGCTGGACTCCTGGGTCCCAGTCCACAGGAAGGTACCACAAACGCGCTGCCAGCCAAAAGTGGCTTGGAAATGGATTGTTTTGGTCAGGCTTCTGCTGAAGGCAGAAAGTCTGGTCCTAAGGTTAGGCTTTCTTTGACAAGTTGGAAAAATTTTTTCCCAGTGCTTAAAGAAGATGGGCAACTTTTTTATTTTGGAGTCAGACTGTTTTCAAGAGGATTGTTACATCAGTGACAGCAATTTGCTTCTGAGGTATCTTGTTACCAAGCAGAAGTGATGGGAAAGGACATTGAGCTGTGGTTGCCACAGCATTTAAAATTCTCCAAACCCGTTATTTTCTGCCTAGAAACTGTCTGACAGTTCCATAAACTCTAAAGTTTTTCTTTCCTTGGTGCCAAATTTCATACCATATGTTGAATTAATTTGCTTGTGTTCTGCGATTTACAGAATATCTGAGTGTGCTTTCCAGAAAAATTAACTTCTGCAGGCAATATCCAGAGGCATCCACTATGACTAACCATTCCACATGAAATACTTTTCTCTTCATGGTGATATGTTAGCATCTTACTCACTTTTTGTTGTCTTGTTTTGCTCAAATATATCTCCTAGTTGTTCCTTGAGCCTTGAGTGTTCAACATCTTCCCATCTTTTGGCACTGCTGCTGTAATCATCAAGCCATTCTTCACAGATGACCAAGAAATGGATGTTCATATGTTAACCTTTTTCTTGTCACACAATGTAAATACAGTGCTGATGAGGATTCCAACTCTTCTTTCTGATAAGTATTTCACGTTCTTGTTCAGCACACAGTTTCACCAACTACAATAAAAATGTGCAAAAGTACTGGCTTATTAAAGCAACATTATTTGTGGCATTGCAGCCTAAAATAAGCAGTTTTGTGCAACCCAGTGTACAACAGGAATCCTGTCCTAAGGGGTGATGTTGTAATTAAAACGGTGAAGAGCAGGCATAGCTATTCTTCACCTCACTGCTTTTGCTCACTGTTCTGTTTGCAGCTTGTTTCCTCATGGCATATACTGAATTTTGTCGTATTGTCTGCCGAGAGCTTCTGTTTTTTCCCATTCAGTAGATTCAATAACTTGACCTGCTTCTCATATGACCTTGCAAATATTATTGATATCATATACTGTAGTCAAATATGAATGTACAGTATACCAAGAGTGTTCTACAAATTGCTCCAGTGTTTGCCTTTGTGTTGTTGTGAAATGGTCAATTCTCTACAGAAGTCTTCTAAAGGCAATGGAAAGTCTGAACAGCTAGATTTCTTGATTGAAAAATTTGGCTTTGTCCTGCAAATTGTAAACTAATCCCCACACTGTGGGAAATTTAAAAGTGGTCTACCAGGCAGTAGGTGCAGGGATCAAATCTGATAATTTTGTAGAATCATAGAATCATTAAGGTTGGAAAAGATCTCTGAGATCATCAAGTCCAACCATCAACCTATATCACCACCACGCCTGCTAAACCAGGTCTGGAAGTGCCACTTCTACACGTTTTTTGGACACCTCCAGGAATGGTGACTCAACCACCTCCCTGGGCAGCCTGTTCCAATGTCTGACCACTCTTTCAGTAAAGAAATGTTTCCTGATACCCAATCTAAACCTCCCCTGACACAGTTTGAGGCCATTTCCACTCGTCCTATCACTAGTTACTTGGGAGAAGAGACCAACACCTGCCTCACTACAACCTCCTTTCAGGTAGTTGTAGAGAGCAAGAAAGTCCCCTCTCAGCCTCCTTTTCTCCAGACTAAACAGCCCCAGTTCCCTCAGCTGCTCCTCATAAGACTTGTTCTCCAACATGTAATGTGCAACATTATGACATGCAAGGCTTTATAAGTGATTCTTGAAAAAAAATGTACTTCTGTTTCTGAAAGGACAATATCTTGCTTTTCAGTCTGCCTACAGTAATGAGTAAGACTGCCCCAGTCAACTCTTATCACACCTGTTTTTCTTCTCTTTTTCTTCTCTGTCTTGTAGTCAACCTAAAAATTATTGGGGCATATTTCAGCCACCCACTGTCCTGAAGAAGCCTGTGGGATGGATACATCTGATGAGCTGAGAATCAAGAATTTCTGCTCCCCAGTTCTGTGCTCTATTTGTGACACTGTTCTTGTAGATGCACATCTAGGAGACGGGAAACAGGAGTAAGCAGGAATATAGACACACGGGCATGTTTATTCTGGTTTGCTATTGAGGTAGCAAGAGACTCTTCAAGGTGAACCGGGACTTGTAAAGGTCCAGGAAACACTGGACCATGATACGGGTGAAAATTTAAACTACCTTTCATGCCTTCATGTCATTCCTCTTATATCTGTTGCCCTGATGGTTTACCTACATTTCTTCCTCTCTTCATACTTCAGTGATTTTATTTTTTTATTTTCCGCCCACTTCACTTTCACTGAATCCAAGCCACCCAGGAGTAACAGCCTTGTCACTGAGTGTGGCCGTATTTGAATGGTATGCTGCTGGTACCGCTCACTTTTTAATTCTGATTAGTTATTTTTCTACAAAACTACTAAAAAACACATAGTGAGAGTATAAATATCTAACTACAATATTAATTACTGTTTTGCAGCAATTGATAATTCATAAATTCTGGAGGGGGTCAGAGTATTTCAAGAATCAGGCAGGAATTTAGCAAACTGATAAAACTTCACCAATTTACCAGATTTTTCTCTTTTTAAACTGTTTCTGCTGTAACAGAATTCCCAGTTGTCCACTAAAACTTCCTGTACTTTGTGCCAGTACTTGGGATTTAGCTGTACTGAACATACAATGCAGTTTACAGCGAAGTCTACAATCGGTAGGACGGAGTTGTTATCTGCCATTGTACCAACTTGTGCCATTTGCACAACCTTAATTGTAATAGTTTTTTTTTTTCTTTTCCTGGTTATTAAGACATTAATTTTATGTAAGATACTTATCACAGATGATTCCTTAAAATTTTTCCTCTATTTACACAACCCACAAGTTCTTTTAAAAGGAAAAATACCCTACACATATTTCTGCTCAACATCTTCGATTTTTAAATGACTTTTCAAGCATTATAATTTGTAGAAAAGAAAACTTACTACAATTGATAAGTAGGAAACAGCCAGGTTTGTGTTACAAGGTACAGAACTCCAGCAGTTCCATAGTGTTACAGTTATTGAAAGTAGTGCCATCAAAAACTCACAAAAAATGTCTTAGTATCAGCTGATTTGCAGTTTATGCAGTATATCAAATTGCAGCTAGAGAGCTTGAATTTCAGGAGACCAGAGACATGGGACGGGTGCTGTATGCATGCCATAAGAGACATTGTGTCAGTCTGTGGGTCACACAAATGGACCTTTCAAAAGCAATTAGAGAAGGGTTATGAATAAGATCTGTTACTATATGCATGGAAAGTTCAACAAAGTTGTTACCATTTGAGTCAATTCATCCTAGTATTTCTTAGTACCTGCCATTTCCTAGGAAATGATGGGTTCCATGCTGTGGAATAAAGGTCTAGTTTGCCACTAGACATGTGGCAAACCCCAAGGGGGAACTGATACTAAAACTGATGTTTTCTGCTATGGCAAATAATAAAAAAGAAACAAACACAAGGGTGCTTTTGTGTAAGAGAAATTACCTGTCATAAATTAAAGAGTCTTTGTAACACCTTCCAGATTATGCCTTGTAAAGGATGATGGATTTTTTTTCTTTTATTGTTTATTTTTAGTTTGAGACAGTACATTCTTGCATCCCTCTAAAAAAAGTCAAATAAAGAAACAATAGCCTAAGTTTGGGATTAACTGGGGTAGGTCAGGAAAAAGGGTTACTCATTTTTGTGCTTTGTAAGTAACACACAAATGATAAAACCAAATGTCCTGTGCTTGACATGAGACGATCTTTACAAAAGGTGCTGCAGGCCTTAAGCGGCGGGAGCTGCTGCAGGTGTGTGTTAAACAAGATAGTGCGTTTAACAGGGAGTGAAAGCCAAGGAGGAGGGCACTGTAGAATGGTGCCATGGATTTGGATTGTTTCTTGTTCTTACATTCAGAAAATAAAGGTGGGGACAGAAATATTATTCAAGTGCTGAGCTCTGTATCCGAATAAATAGAGAAAATTGCTGTGCTTTTGCTGGACTGTCATTATTGCTACGGTGCATGTCTGCGGCATGGTCCTTTCTAACAGTCCAAAGCATTGCTCTATAGAAGGTACATGTTATTACACTGATATTTAATTGATATTTTTAATATAAATTTCTTTAAAAATCACAAAGGCATGGGCTTAATATAGCTTGTAACTTTTTGAGGGTTTTTTATTCAAATCCAGGCTCACTGTGAGTATAGGTAAACCAGTTTTCCCATTGAAGAGCGTATGTGTTCATCTGCTGCGCTGGTCATGATGAGAGCCCGCTAGGACGTCAACATTTTGTATTAGAGTTCAGGTCTGATGAATCTGGAAGTTGAAATGAAAGCTGTAGGCCGTAATGTCACAAACATGTCAAGCCTATGTAAATTGGCTTGGCTGATAAAAAAAATATTCCCCCCACAACTTTTCAGCAGCAGCTTAATACTTCATGACATTTTGGCCTTGTTTTTTGTTGGGGTATATCAATGGTGGCGTAGTAGAAATGCAAAGATATAAGAAGGACGCTGTACCCTTTATTTTCTTATTGCCAATGTCTTCTGTGGGAAATGAAAGCTGGCAGTCATGCAAATTGCTGTCAAACAATGTATTTTGTTTGATAATTGGTCTAAGAAAGCAAACATCTGAGCACAGGATCCTTTGTCTGCTCCACCCTTCACACTTTACTCAGGCATCACACATCCATCTGAAGGCTTCATGACAGGAGGAGTATCTTGATTGCTTCCTGAGGAATTATATGGGCATCTGAAAGATATTTTTCTTGATTCAGTGGAATTATTTCTACCTCTTGTTGTGACCTATCCCATACTGAAGCATATAATAACAACATCAGGAATGTAGGCACAATTACCTGCGTGGACTTCGGAAGTGAGATCCTGAAGCATCACTACAGCTAATTAAAAAAAAAAAAAGTCCACAATATCAAGATGGCCTGATTAATCTTTGAGCAGTCCCTGCTCCGCTGCAGGATTCCGAATCACTCCCCAGCCTCACCACAGACACATGGGATACCTTCCCCAAGGAAGTCGAGAGGTGTGCTCAGGCCCCGCGTTTGTATATACATGATTTAGTACTCTGCCTATGCAAAGATAACTCACCCAAAACAGTTGTTGGTTTATCCGGAATGGGTTGCTGAGTGCCAAAGGGTAGGAATGGAGAAGACTTACACTTTCATTAGCATTAGGCAGCCTGGCACATATTCTTCGCTGCATGATACTGTCAAAGGGGGCTATAATCCCTTTTTCCCATTCCTATCCTGCATCGATGTCAGAGCAGCTTCCTCTTCACAACTTTCCATTCCAAACCTTATCAATACAGCTGGTCCATTTCCTATGCAGCACTTGACCTGTTGAAGGACACATTACTGAGTGCAAAATGGGCAGAGCCTAGATAGTTTTGCTAATGGAAATAGCCGTATTAATAAAATTTGTGCGTTATGATTGTGAAAGGCTAAGGGTCAGAGCAGCACAGATGCCGTTAGCAGGAAGAGCCAGGAAGACAAAATGGTTTTGGAAAGGGACCACATTTAAACATCTTTAATGAATACCAGATTCAATTGGAAAATTAACAAAAATGTCTTAAAACACAAACTGACTGAACTTTAAGCAGTGCAGTTAGAAGTCTGCTGGAGCATAAACATTCTTTAATTGATTTTATGCCTCGTGTGGTAGAAACTGCAGCTTAGTTTCAAAATATTGTATAGAGACTGAATAACATTGAACCCTTCAGTTTAGTGTTTACGTTAAATAATTTGCAACTAAACCACTAATCATCTTCTTTAGACATAACTGAAAATCAGAGTTTTGTAGGAGTACAAATGGCAGTTTTGCTCTGCTTTTATAGTTTCCCTTCCTTTCAGTGTTTTGTTGATGGCTTTCTCCTGACCCCGTTAATCTGGTTAGTCAGGTTCTCCAGCATTTTTCAGGCGTGATTTCTCATGCGACATTAAATATTTGCGTAGGAGACTGCTTACAGTACAGTCACCAGAATGAACTGCTGTGCCAGTGTTCTTCTTTAGGAAACAGCCACCACCTCTGTTCTGCTGAAGCGCTGTTTGAAAGCGGTTGCTGCAGCAGGCTGAATGTCTGATAACTTCAGTGTCCATGGTGTGTTGCTGCCGAGTGGGCTTCTAGCTTGGATGGTTCTTTTGCTAAGGCTTCTGACTTTCAGATTGGCTACAGGAAGATCTTTGTTCTTGGTCCACTGCTGCAGCAGAGACCCGTGACCTGTCCCTCAACCGTTACTACTTTGGGAAATTACAGTCAAATGAGGGATCTTCACTGGGTAGGGAAGAGAATTTGGAATGAGGAATGGGAACAAGGAACGCTTGTGTTGAGATGCATGGAGTCTCCTGTACTGTGGTGGTGCCAGAGCTAATGCATTTTGGTCGGGAGACGGGGATGAGATTAGTGAGTTTTCAGTGGGTGAAAGACCGTGGGTTCTTTCCTTCCTTTGTGGGAGGAATATTTAACGGAGAAAATGTCGTCTAGATTGCAGATGAGGGTGGAAAATATGAGAGCCAATTATGAAATGTTGTCAGTGTAGCAACACTGCTAACGATGCTGGGAGCTGATATTAGTAATCTGTGGACATGCTGCTGTGATCTGGCGCAGGGGAGGATTTGAAGAAGAGCCATGTCCTGCCTGTGGAGAAGCTGGGGTGTGTTGCTGTCACTGGAGGGAGCCTGAGATAAGCACCAAAGACTACAACTTCAGTCAGTGGAGAGACTCCTATGTCACAGGCTGGTGTCTTGACTGAAGGGTCTAATAAAATAAGCAGTTGTCAAAGAGGTGGGCAGAGTAACGAGGTGGAACAAAGGCAAAACATCCATTGAGACCTGGGTGCAGACTAAGAAAGAAAGTAAGCAAAAGGGAAAGAGGAAGACCTCTGACAGTATTCATAAGAGTAAAGCACACCAGTGCAGCTATTCACCTGTTTATCTGGTCAGGAACTCATAAGCAGTCGCATAAAGATTCTTCCAAGTCAGTTCATCAGGAAAAAAAGCTACAGCATGGGACTAAGGTAGTATAACTGTGGGTGCAGTGAATTGAAATAATTAATCTGTGGCATTTTCATGTAAATTTTTAATTTATAGTAAAAATCACAATGTGTTCATAGGGAATTTATCCAGCAGGAAAAAAAAATACTATATTTATACCATTAATTATTTGCAAAAAAATTTCCACTGCTCTAGGTTTGGCACTGTAGTTAGGGATAATAACATTTAACAAAACAAGACTGAGTTGATGATCCAGAGGGCTCTAGCATTGCCAGAGATTTTATTAGTTTGTGTGCAATATCACTAAAATTATTAGTGTTCTCTTTCTATGTGTTTTTTGCTTAAGTAATCTAATGGAGTTTTTATAGGCATTAATGAACAAGGATGAGGTCAAACAATGCATACTTTATAAACCCTTGTGAGCAGTCCCATTGACTAGAGCAGGAATAGCATTATTTTTGTAAATGCTATTCATAGTAGAGAATGCAGATGTAGTCCCTAATGGAGGAAATATCTTTATTAAATCTTTCATCATCTCCGTATATACTGATTTATTCCAGGAAATATAATTAAATTCATTTAATTATTCTGCTGTCTGTAAAAGACAAGAAGGAATTTGCTCAAAAGGACAGTTTAATCTATAAACGGATGGCTGCGCTTAAGAGCAACAGCACAGCAAAAATGCTTACAATATTTGGTAAGACTTAAACATGTAAGGTATTGTTGAAAAAAAAAAAAAGATATCAACGTGACCCGAAGAACAGAAGAGTCAATGCTGGATTTTTACTTTTTTTTAACTTGTTCCTTGCTGATAACAAAGTGAGGAAAGAAGGGCAATGGAGTCCAGCCAAACAGAGCTCCAGATGTTTTTGTAAATTTATTGGTGTTTGCAAGAAGAGCAAAGCTCTCTTTTAGACCTCTTAAGTACAGAAGAAGGTGGCTTTAGGTAGAAGTTGGTTACTAAGCTGCAGCTGTTAAAAGAAAAATCTGAAGAGTCCTTCATTGCTAGAACTACAGAGTATTTCTTGATTAGCAAACAAAAGTATACAGTTTATTTCTAAATTCTGGGTTCAACACTGGGAATGCTTACAGACATGACCGTTTGCACCTACACACACAAAGTAGCTCAAAAATGCCTGTAGGTTGTGACCTTAAGCTTAATATTTTCGTAGTCAAAGTAATTAAAAGTGTCTTTTTGAGTCCCTCCTGTAAATACACTGCGTAGCAGCTGTGTGTAGGAAAAATTTTAAAGCAAACATTCTGAGAAACTCATTACAAAAATTCAAATATATCTCCTTGGAGACATGTAAATTCAAGAGCAATGGGCATCATTTTATAAATATATTTCAGACTTAAGATTTCTAATTAGATAACTCATTGATCCATAGGCGCTGAAGTCCAACCAAACACCAGTTTGCGATTACACTTTTGGTTAATCATTTCAGTTCCCAATGAAAAGGCTCCACAGCTGCCTCGGGGCTTGGCATTGGTGAGAAACACCATGGGATCAGCTTGGCTACTAAAAAAGCTGTGTTTGTATCTTGGGGCAACTGCTGCATGTGGGCTGCCCTCCTGTAAAACACACCGAAGGCAGGCAGGGTACACTTGCTCCCCGTGTAACTGGGTGGTAATTTTGAAGCATGCTTGGGGTTGATCTTGGCAAGTCTGTCTCATGGCAAAAGCAGAAGTGGCTTCTCCTTATGCCTCTTGACTAAGCACAAGTGATTTAGGTTAGTTGCTCTGGGATAGGATAAAACCCCAACCTCACACTATTTTAAGCAATGAAGAAAACTCCTTCATGTTCAAGAAGGCTCTTGGGGACTGGCAGAAGTCCTGGTACATTTGTGCAATGATGTGCTTCAGCGCTGGAGCCGGTGAAAAAAACAGCTTATCATACTCTTGACCAGAGGGTTAACTCTGCAGTCCCCACCAAAGCATCAGGTCACAGTCCTTCAGCAAATTGGCCTTCAGAGATACAGATGTTTATTAGGCCAAGTTCCGGGCATGCGTGTGACCTAGGCAGGGAAGGTAGGGGGCTTGTACAAAAACGATAAAGGGCTTATGCTGCTTCTTGGTTTTATCCTTTGCACCTCTCAAAATATCAGCAATATTGTGCTTTAACAGAGCTGATTTCAGTCAGATCTCACTAACTACTCATTTGAAATGTCTCAGGGAAAGAAAACACATATAAACAATGACATTTTATGATGTTTGGACCCAAGTAGCGTAGTGCTTATGATAGCTGTTACATTGCCAAAATTTCACGTACTCCTCTCAGCCCATGGTGGGAATCTTGATTTTTACAGCACTGCCTTCAGTTTGCTCCAATAGTCCTCACACAACAGCATAAGCTTCTGAGGTAGCAGGCTGCTGCTCATCTCCACGCACCAGTCCGTGCAAGGCTGTATTACAAGGCAAACATTACACAAACACGAGAACAATCACTTTCAGTTAAGTGGAACTGTCAGCATCCATAAAGTTATTTAAGTGTGTAGATGTTGCTTGGCCTCCAGAGACTGTATATTGCTGTTCAAAGTGGGTTTTTTTCAGTGTTGGGTTTTTTTCAGTGGTTTATCTTTCAAAGCTATTCATGACGGAAGCATAGATATCTGTCTAAACAATAATACTCCATTTATCAGTTGTGGCTGGTGTGCGCTCATCTTTCTTTTTTTGTTTCCTCTAAGCTTAATTAAAAGTTTTGGGGATAGATGTTTATCCTGCGCTCTAAGACCAAACGTGTCTGTCAGAGGAGTTTCTGCACCTCTTGCTGGGTACAGTTCACTGAACAAACCCACTGACTGTTCTCCTCAACAGGATGTTCCTCAGCAACACCTCGCACGCAAAAATGAACTCCAGAGAAATCGTGTTTGCTTTCAGGATGAGTCTTTCAGTTCTTTTTCATCCCCTTCACTATTCTGTTCACCATTTTATTCTGTCACCTTTAGGGTCAGTGATTCTTTTGGCCTTCAGGGTGCCGAGTTTACTCCACATAAGCAGATGTGGCTCACGCAGATGAGAAACATCACTCTGAAGTGACATGAGGTGCTATTAGGGTCCAAACTGCACAGTCATTCAGTGGTTTCATACTTGAAATAATAAACCAGATAATAAAATAGACCAAAGTCTGCAGCTACAGGAAAGGTGGCGACTGAAATCCTAGCTGTGCGAGTTCAGCATGAACATACCCCACCAGCGCTGTGTGCAACAGGGGACTGGTACAGCAAGTACTTACAACCTTTAAGGTTTTGCTTGTAGAATGCAGGTCAAAAATATAAGTAAGATTAAAAAGCTTTTCTTTTACATGATCAGGCAGCTTTCTAACTGTGCTAATGTAGGGAACTGAAGTCTACAGAAGTGAGAAAATGTATATTTGATATTAAAAAAATTCCTTCCAATCTAGTGAGCAAGGTTTACTTTCAGGGAGGTCGAAATGTTGAATTATACGTGTTTCTGGGAATCAGCACTGCTGTTTTTCTCTTTGTCTCTGAAAGTGTATGAGCAGAATCTTCCACCTTTTTTAACTGAACATTTGCTTCATTTCATAATACAAAGGAAATGAAAATGCCAGCATTTTTCTAAATGTGGGTTTTCCATATCTGTGGACCTTCGTCTAAAGTGTCATCTTGATATGGGACAGTAAGAAGTCAGACAAGACAAATCTCAGCTAAAGATACATATATCCCTGTTTTTTAGAATGTACATTTCTATTGAAATCAGTGGAGAAGTTTTGCACAGTTCATTTTAGGTATAAACAGTGTTTTTTCAGTCATGAAAAGAAGACTTGGAGTTTAGCTGTCCCACCTCAAATATTCATCAAGTGTGTGATATTTTTGTTTTTAATTAAAGGCTAGATCATGCCTCTTCAGAGAGCTCAGAGGTGAGGCCACTAGAGATGCTCTGCCTGGGAGAGACCCCTTGCAGTCCCCTCAGTGTGTGATTGCATTAAAGAGTGGCTGGTACAGCTAACACGGTTTGCTGTCTCTTTTTGGTATTTTCTGCTCCTGAAGCCCTCTTCTCCTCCTCCTTCTCTGTCCCACCTCCACCATGTGAAAGGAAAGCAGGATGTAAGGTTTTCTAGAAGAAGATACTGAGATTTATTTGTGTGCTGCAACTACTCCATCAACCTGTTACTCCAAGGACTTTCAAGAAAGCTAATAACCAGTTATAAGGGCTGAGTGCTAAATCCCTCCAAAATGGGGTTCGCATTTAAACTTAAAGCTCTAAATATAATGTCACTGTGAGTTTTGGTTTATAAATACAGTTAGACCTAAAAAAAATAGTATAGAGAAAGTGAATGTTGGTTTGTCTTTGGATTTTTCTGTTTCTTTATGTTTGCTTGCAGCATTTGTTTCACAGCTTGTGTAGTTTTTCAGTGAGTTATAAATGAGTGTGTCCATATGTCAAGTTACTGATTTGTGAAGTCCATACTTAGGATAAAGTGTAAAAGGAAAAGTTTCTTGATGGATTTGCTGGATCTTCATTTGGTGTCCATTTTAAGAGGTCTCCATGATATCATTCTATCAGTCTGCAATTCAGTAAAATCTTTGAAACGGACTTCACCTGCCTTCAGCCAGAAGTTGGAGTTGACACAAAAGACAGGAGGTGAAATCTGCGGGCTTCTGTTACAGGGATCAGACTGGGTAACCTCAGTGGTACCTTCTTGCCTTACAGTCTATGAGCTGGATTCACACATTTCAAAGGGTTGTTTTTGTTCCGCTTGACACAAAAAATAGAATCTGCAGTCAAGTCACTGTGGTCTGCTCTTAAAAAACAAAAGAAAACTCAGCATAGCCAGGGTCGAGGCATTATGACTAGCCTCCTAACAGCCCATCACGCTTGCTTTTTCCCCACTGTTACAATGAGATGTGTAGGCAATCTTACCTAAGCTTAAAGGAAAAACAACTCTGTAGAGGCTGCTTGGGTTTTTTCATCCAAACCCTGATCCTCTCACTTCCATAGTTTTGAAGAAATGGGTTAGAATCTCGGTGGAAATGAATTTGTGAGGAGGGGTATGGCTGGGTCTCTCAGCACTGGTTCTACACTCATGAAGATCTGTAACGTTGGTTGACATGACCAAGCCCCATGGTTGTTCCTGTGTAACCACCATCTGGTATGTTCATAACATAGTAAAACAGTTCAGCAGGACTCTGTAGACACCAAAGTAAAATGTCTTTCCATGCTTTCCAAAGCAAAGCTTACATCTTCTCTCTTTTAAGATTTCGTGGAATTACGCTGTGGCATAGGCGAGACAGGAGGAAACCAAAAGAAATTCTGTTTGGCTTTTTGCTCCTTATTGTTCTTGCTGCTTGGTTTTGTAATAGCTGAACGGTATCTAAGATTCAAAGCCAGTCATTTATCATCAGCATCATTAGTGTATAGTCCTGAACTCTTTTTTCTTTCTCCTGAGATAAGCTATCAAAATACGTATTTTCCACATTTTTATGCTACCTGCCAATCAGAAGGTGACTTGTACTTTAGAAGTCACCTACATTCCTTGCTGTTGATTTCTTAGACTGAATTTACTCACTCTGGGATGGCTAATCTCCTAGGAAGGTGCGACAATTGTTAGAGAAGTCTAGAAATGGCACTTTATGCCACGTCATCATGTGCTTACTTTGGCGGGTCTAAAGCTGCCTCCACTGTTCCTGCTCTGAAAGACCTATTCACAATGGTAGTGGGTGACCATGCTAAAATCTGAAGTATGACATGACCCAGGGAATGACCCCTCTATATGTGTTGCTTATAAGCACAAGTATATCTAGATACCCAATACATTATTAACATCATTGCACATCAAGCACTCAAAAAGCTCTCACTGTCCCATGGGCAGCACTGCTGATACTTTTCCTCAGGTATCTATGGTGTCTGCCTCAGGGTGTGTAGTAAAACAATATATCTGAGAAGATTTCTACCGTGCCACCTCATGGAGTGGAAGGGAATAAAAACTTACTGGTCTTCACTCTTTGCACTGCCAAGAAGTGTAAGCAGCAACTGCAGGCTCAAAAGATGTAGAGAGAAATTAACGAATTAGAAAGCCATGAGATGGTGTAAAACAAAAAGATACCACTTCTGTCTGATTGTATACCGTGAGAGCTATACCATGAGAGGGCCTCCATGCCCTCATCTAGCACTTCAGAACACTGAACGGTGGTTTTGACCTGGAGCATCATTGGGGTGCACCTCCTGGGGACGGGAGGCTGGACTAGGTGGACCACTGAGGTGATCCATAAGCACATTCTTGTGTTCTTATGTGCCCTTGTTCTTCTTTAGCTGCATACACACTCTGTTTCTTAAAAATCACTGACCTTGTGCAAAACTGGTGCAAAACTGGTTAACAGCCTTACAGCCAAAAGGCAAGGCAAAAACATGGACAGAAGGCAGGCTATAGGCCAAAGACTCCATTATAACATAAAGCTGACGACTGGGAATGGGTAGCACGTCCAAGGACAAAAGCTAGGAGCTAGTGCTAGGGCCTGCAGCTGAATGACCGCAAGCAAGTGGTGAGTTTCCTTCTTATATCTCATGGATAGGACAAGCCACTGATCAGGCTCACAAGCCAGATGACAGATCACCCATGCCCACAAGAGGCTGAGTGAAGCCAAAGGTGCGGTCTGATCGTGGTGTTACCTTGGAAAGCTAGTAGCATTATCAACCCTGCCTAAGCTCAAGGCTTGGTTTGGTAAATGTGCAATGCCTGATCTGTGCATTCACGTCACCTAAAGCTATGAGCTCTTCACCAATGACTGAAATAACCAGGACCTTCAGCATGGCACTCTTTCTTCAACAGAATCCACTGCATTTTTCCATCCTTGTCTTGTAAGAGGACTGTAATGAATGTTGACATCTTATCTCGTTCTACTTCCAGGTTCTCAAAGTCTGGGGAAAATGTTTGTGATCACTCTGGAATTTGTTTTTATTACCTTCATATTTTCCAGATGTGTTTGTGTACAAGTTTCTTGAGTTGGTATTTTCACACGCATCTATTTGTTTTTCTTTAGTTGTATAGTGGACTTTTCAATGCCAGGCAGAGACAGCATGTTCTTATTTTCCATCAGCCTGCCCACATTACTGCTACTAGAAAGCTGTGTGCACACAAGCATCCTTCCTGTTAATGCCTCTTTTCCCAGAAAGTAAATTAGAAACCTCTGTGTCTTCAAAGCCACAGCTGTTTGGCATGAAGCTGTCAGACCTTGCCCAGCTGTGGTTGCTGGGCATCATGAATTGAATTGTCAGCAGAATCCAGAACTTTTTATTCATAGTGACTGCAATAAGCTAAAACACAGACTGGGTTTTTTTTCTATGATGGTACTGAATTTACACTAATTACATTATTCTGAACGGACTTTTAAAACTTAATAAATATGATACGCAAGTTGCTAAGGAGAAGTGTCCATAGTTATTATGATTACTTTTTCTTACAGTGCATTTTGAAATTACTCATCAGAGCACAGAGTGCTCCTAGACATGGACTACTAATTAAATTGTCTGGTTAGGTGAAATTCTAGACTTTTAGCAAAGTTTCCTCATGCCAAATTGCAGCAATAATTGTTCCATCACTTCTGCTCATGGGAATCTCTCAACTGCTTCAAATATGATTTCATTTTTAAACTGACTGTGTAATTAAATAATTCTGTATAGCCAGTAGTTATCTTTCTCCATATTTAAATCTAAATATTACCAGTTACCAACAGGAATCATAGCATCCCTATGCTGGCTGCAGCTAATTATATCTTATGCGTAAAAAATGTTAATATTAAGGTCATGAAGTCAAGCACTTAGAAGCTGGGCAATGTCAGCACTAACATTGCCCAGGCAACTTCATTTTTTCTGTCATTTGTTTGCATGCGTGTTACAGTTTTTAATTACACAATCATACTGTTCCTTTTTTCCTCCTGAGTCCACCACCTCGTTCAGTAAACTGGTAGCAACTGCAGATTTCTTTTTGTCTTCCTCATTAAGAGCACAGTTCCAAACCTTTCACTCAAATTATCCAAGCCTTGCACAGCATACATTTTCGTTCTTTTCCCCCCCTTCTGTGTTCTGTGGTGCTCTTACCACATCTGAACACTATATCAAACAGGAATGCGAGTGTCGGGTTGCCCTAACTCCCTCTTTAGGGAGAGCTGGAGTTTCAGGAATCCAGACCCTTGTGGTAGGAACGCAGGCTGCTGGAGTGATAAGATGTGGGGAATGTAAAACACTTCCGAGTGGGTCGTGCAAAGACAAGGCACTGAGCAGAGAGCCCTGCATCCCACCGGCAGGCCTCCCTAGAACACGTCTGCTGGAGGGCCACAAGAAAATAATTAATTTTCAAGTACTTTTGTACAATCAGGTTTGAACAGAAGTCTGGGCTGGTGGCAGATAAACTCTCTGTGTTTCATACAAAGTTGTCCAAAAAACGCTCACCAATCACAAAAGCGTTGGGAACAAGAGCATTTCGCAGTCTTGCTAATCCAAGTACTGCACCACACTTCTCCAGCTAAGTCGGGGACAAATGCCCAGCTCTGCTGTGAATGTGCTGAGCTTCCCAGCTGTCACACCCCGGGCAATTAGCTTGAAAACTCTGCCGGAAAGCTGGGCAAAACTGTTCAAGCAGCTTGCTCAGCATCACATGTGTTAGATGCCAAAGATAGGGCACAGGCCACTTCTCCAAGGCTGCACACAAATTCTCTGACTATCAGATAATCTTTCTTTCAGTCTTCCTACAGTCTCTATAGCCTATCCATCCTTGGCAAAAAACAGCTTAAAGATTTAGACAGACAATTTCTCTTCTTTGGCCAAACCTGGAGTCATCCTCATTGCAGCCCCATCTTGTATACAAAAGGAGATGGAGTTCTGAAGAAAAAAGAACAACAGTTTGAGATTTATAATGAACAATTACTTCATTTGCTTTAAAATCAACCAGCGTCTCCTGTGCTACATGAAGTGGTATCTCTGTGTACCTTTTACCTTCTATGTAGTAAGAACCACTTCTGAAATGGGAAGACCAGGGTCAAATCCCTTCCCTTGTCTGCTTTAAACTAAGCATCAGTGAGGACAGTCTTGAACCAGCACCATTTGTGAGTTTGAGTTTAGAGCCTTCTTGATCTGCTCACCTGCCACATTTGGCTATAAATTTCTGTTTGTTTTAAGGGTCCTGAAAACCAGATTCTACCATGTAGAGCAGAATCAACCAAAGTGGAACGACCGAGGTTAGTGATGCAGTTGACGGACCATAATAAGTAGTAACCTGCATAGAGTTTTGAATCATTATTTGATTTTTTATTTAAAAAGGCTTTCTAAGTGAGGGAGTTTTTTCTTGTTGATTGATAGAGCAACTAAGGCAGTAAAACCATTATGTTTTGCTGAATGACGTTACTGAGGGCACCACAGGGGCTACACCCAGCCTGGTCCTGGGTGACCCCAGAGGAACCGCCTACCATGTGTGATAGTCAGGCAGGAGGCTCCTGTTAGCCAGTGGCTGCACAGCCGCAGTTTTGGTTTGTGCTTCTGGACCTCAGTGTTTGGGTTACTCCCAAATCCTGTTTTAGGTACCCGCGTCCTTTGTTTAATTCCACTCACTGCAGCCACGTATATAGCTCAATGCACACTTACTCTGATTTTGAATTTGTTGTTGAATGACTTCTTTCTTACCTACGAGATAATAACTATTTCCTCTAAATTTGTACTTAGATGCATTTTGTTGGTGAGTAGAATTAATTAACCATGGAGAAAAATAACATGCAAACATGTTTATTAGTCTTCTTAAAAGTGCTGTGTACATAAGTAGAAAATACATTTGTAAAGCATGTTGCATTTAAAATAATTTATTAAGCGAGGGAAACTTTAACTATAGTTAATGAAATTGATGGATCAATTAATGAAATTTATGGATCAATTCTGGTCACTGAGGGCCATATGCTGTGTTTGATATAATTTGGCATAAAAGCTATCAATCTGATTGGATGCTTTTGAATACCTCAGCAGGAATTTATCTGTAACTTTATACGCTTAACACCTTCTGCAAATCTGTCCTAATGCCCTTTGGGTTTTTAGAATTAGTGGATCTCATCCTCTGCCACCTGGATTTTATTTACTGCAAGAGAAAAACAGCAGCCTGTTCTTCTTGATCCCTTTTTCAGACTTAAACAGCCTGTTCCAAGTAAAGAATATGTTCTCTCAGAACCCAGTAACAAAACTAAAAATCAAGTCATCTGTAAGCTGGTGCCGGACTCAGTGACCCAGCTGATCCCTTAGTTCTCATGCTCTTAATGTGACTGAGTAGTTATTTTTCTTAACCCTAGAAACTAAGAACTTGCATTTTTGACAGCAGGAATGACAGTATTTCCACTATTGTTAAAAACGAAAGAAATGAAGCATGTATGTATCTATGTGTGCTTCTGTATGTAACAATGTGACGTGGTTTGAATCAATAATGAAACAGGCTTATATGACAGCAAACATTACAGCAGTTTTCTACATGATTCCATACACCATTAAAACAAAGCAGCCCTTAATTGAAATATTTAAGAAGGCTCATTTGTTGCATCATTTCAATATATTTAAATGACTTAATAGATTATAAGAAGGTGTATGGGGAGAAGAGAGAATGATTCAAGCCCATATTCCCACCTGAGATTAACACCAGAAGAGTACTAGTCTGAAGCCTTGTGACTTAATCAGTTTATTTCATTATTTTATACTCTGACAAAGCTAGCTAGCTATTTGACATGCGTGCATTCAGTGTACAATCAAAAAACATAACCAATATTGCTTAAAATTATAGCAGGTGTGTGTGTTAATACATTCTAAAACCAAAAATTTTTTCTATATCTATATATTACCTATTGACAGATGGGAGCCGAAATAATTCTTTCTGACAGCCATTTCAGCTGAAGGTGGGTAAATTGTTTAGCTTCAGAACAAGCATTTAGAATAGTCTAATTAGCAACTGAATTTCTGCAGTGATTTACAGTCAACTGGTGTCTGACGTGCAGACTGGATGCAGACAGGTTGGTTCTGGCATGCATTGCCACAGCGAAAACCAGGAGCCAGCATCTGCATTTCTGTGGATTACTCTGGCTTCATAGAATTGTCACTAAAAAGTCATTAGCCCGGTGTTTATTTTAGAAACTGAAGCTGGGGCTAGTCCAGGTCTCACTGAAATGGTTTAGGATTGTTGCCACAGGTTTTGGGCAAGTGTCCCGCTTTGAGCTCTGGACACATAAGAACTGTTTGACAATTTGGTTACTGAGCCCCTTAAAACTTCCAACTCAGTGCCTAAATATTTAGGCACTGCTATCACCAGAGTCATTTCCACAAAGTCTCGTTTCTTGTTCTATAACTCCCTGCTAATTACTTTATTGTTCTTGGTGAGCTACCCCGACTCTGAGCTGGCTGTTTCAGGACACGGCGTGTCAGACTAGCAACACTCTGTGTTATATTCCCAACTGAATATTTTCCTGTTTAGGGTTAGTCATGAAAGAGTATTTATTTTTGAAAGTCGTAGCACATGTTCCCAATCCTTTGTTTGCACAGCTGTAAGAAAAGACATCTTAATGGAAAGAATAGTCTTTCAAACAAGAAAGAATCATCTTCCAAAAGAGCCATTTCACTTCCTTTGTGATCCAACAACATCTATAGCTTCATATTGGGTATGCTTGGGCATCTGAAATGAAAATCAATGTTTTTCTTATTACGTGGCATAGATCAGGTTTTGGGTTGATGATACCTGTACATCTGCTCTGTGTGAGTGCACAAAGAATGTAATTTATTGACAACCTAGAAAACCGTTTTGGCATTACTGATTAGCATCAGTTTTCTCACATGCTGTGAGGCTGCAAGTCATCGTAAGAAGAGAACAACACTTTCACATGGAAGACAGCTGTATAGATCTCTTATTAACTATAAACAATAGCTTATAAATTATAGTTTGTTATAAAAATAATTACATTTCACTGCAAGTACATAACTTTTCAAAAAGAGAAGAATATTTGGTTTAGTACCATGTATTCTTCAAATAAGGTATACAGGTAGAAAATAAAACAAATTTAAACACATTCCAGTAAAATAGCTGCACTTAAAGAAATGAATGTTACTAAGTGCAAGCCAATAGTATTTTGATAGAATGAGTGAAACCATTGATAATTTATGATTGTAATGGCTGCTGTCATAAGTGAGTGGAGATGAGACTGTGTCCCAGAGGAGAGCTAGTCTGGGAAAGTCACTTCAACCCAGACAGACCTTTAACCATCAAAAAGATTGTGATAATAATGTCTCTACCCAGCAAGGAGCAAGGTAAAAAGATCACACCTACATTTTGGAAGGATAACCTAAGATGATCTTTTCTTAACCCTGTGTGTTCATTCATTTACACTGTGAAGTGAAAGAAATCAGGTTAACATATCGTCGTGATGGGGTTTCTTTTGTTTAAATGAAACTGTTTTATGTGTGGCTTGATATATAAGGATGGCCACAATGTTGGTCTGTTTTCTGAGGGGCAGTGTGATATAGGATCAGCTCTGCTAAGAAAGCAATATCTGGACAAAGCCCAGCGTCTTTGGATCTTCTTGTTCGCCCCAGCAGATGGGAACAATCTGACTCCATCCAGTACTCTGAGCCCCAAGGTGGCAAACCTGATACAGTCTTTCAATTTGATTTCCTTTAGGACGGACAGACTTTGCTAATGACTATTTTTTCTGTTCTAATGTGACAAGGTTGTCAAACAAACATTTTTGGGAATGTGTTGATTCAGATAAAAATTGCATGTAAATATTTCCTGATGTTTTGTTATTATATTAATTTTCTTCACAGTGTGGGTCTAAAAGGCCCAAGTGTGTCTATATTTTTACATTTTTGTATCCAGTGAAGGCTGTTGTCTAAGGCACGGCTACACGAGGGCAGTGCTGTGGGCTAAGCTAGAGCATGGGTTTGAAGCACACCACCTAGTCAGTGTTCTCCTTCAGTAAATGCCTGCTGTCCTTTCCTCTCATGCTTTCCACCTGCTGTGGTGTGTGCAGCCAGGTAATGCAGAGAAGCTGGTGTGCCCCAGCACTGCAGCATAGCTTTGCAACCACTCGTCTTCTGTAACCGTAATGTAAATTTTTCCACTTATGGAGGAGATAACCTATGCATCAGGCAAATCCCACCAAGGGGCTGAGCAGATCTTCTTGAGCACATCAGTTTTCTATTTAGGGGAGCACGATATTCTGTTATTTCCTCCCCTGCAAGAGCAGGATTCGAGACTTACACTTCTCAAAACTTCTGTGATGGTCAGTCAGTACTCTTACAAAACACTCTGAGGGAAGCGAGAGGTGATATGATGTGTATAGCAAAGCAGCAACGTCTTGGGATTCCAGGCATTGCTTTCTGGCTTTACGTTCATGATTGCTCAAGAGGTACTGTGTTCAGAGCCAGGGCTCAGATCTTGTCCTTTGCAGTGTCTCACAGATCTCTTGAGGTAAGTGAAATACCAGGTACTATGAGTTTGGCGTCGTAAACACTTTTTAAACTTCTCTGAGTAATTCTGTGCCTATTAATTTGGCTTGTGAAGGTGTTTTAAAAGCTTAAAAAGTGCTGCTGCTTTTTTTTGCTTTTGGTTATTTCCATTAGAGAGGAAATCAATGATAGACAAGAATTTCTTTGGCTCAAAAGGTTTGGCAACTTCAGGCACGTTTGGCAATGTCCTTGCTTGTAGAGCCAAGCCCAGTGATCTTTTCAAACATCAGCTTATCCAATATCTTTGTGGTTTTCATGACACTAATTTTTTTTGGACAGCATCTTTCTTTTCACTTCTGGATACTGCTTTTTTTTTTCCATTCTCAGACCTCTTAATTTACAGTTTCAAAAAGACATGTTTCATCCCCACTGCCTGTGCTTTGGGCATCTCATATTAGTTTGCTGTTCAGACTCCAAGGAAAGGTTTAATTCTTCTCTACATTTATTCCAAAGTGAGAGCAGCTGCCATGCCTGTTAGTGTGCCATAACCTCTCACCTCTGCCACAGCAATAGGTAGAGATTGCTAGTAGTAATGTTCATGCAAGCCTTTCAAATTGAGCTATTCAATGTGGAGATCATTGAAATTCCAGAACCATTCACTGTCAATATCAATTAACTAATGGACAGAACTAATGGACAGACCAGACATTTTACATTGCCTCTCAAGGAATTTCAGGAGCTTTATTCAATCCAGTCAGAAATGCTGGCTGACCTGTGAGAAAGCAAAGCCACAGAGAAATCTCATAAAACAAATCACTGGTAGAGTCAGCAGGATTCATCTCCCTTGGTCTGGCCTAAAGCATGGGATGTACACAGGTTATGAGGAAGCTGCATGGGATTAACACGGACTTCTTAATACTTGTGTGTAGGCATATTTGAGGTAAGGTGTGAAATATTGACAGCACAATTCAGTGTCCTGGATTGCAGAACGATCTCCAGGCAGCTGGAAATATTGCTGATACATTGGCAGCTCAGATACCACTGAGATGTTCTTGTAAAGTAGCATGCACTGATTCAGTACTTAAAATTTTTACAACAGCTTTTGTAATGACTCGATCAAAGACCAGCTGGTATCACTGAGCAGGAACTCAAAATCTATGATTTGAATTCAAAGAAATTGGATAAAATGTTCTGACAAAAGTGTATGTTACCAGGATTTCTTGAAGATCAGTCCGTTAAAATCAGAGTATGCCAGTACAAATCCAGTAGATTTCTTTGTTCACTTACACTTTCTTTGCTTTACTTGGCTAAGTGGTAGAACATAAGCATTCACACTTGATGTGCTCTGACCCAAACATTAATAGGAGTGAGAACAGTTCTGAAGAAGAAAAACATAAACAGAACTCAGAACTGTTATTTTAAACTAAAATTTCAGTACAGTGGTCTTTTTTGGATGTAACTATGAGAACACTGTGACCAGACTTAGAAGACACTGGGTCTGGAAAGGATCTCAAAAGCTCGTCATCAGGTCATCCTGCTAAGGTTCATGCCATATTAAACTTGGCCTAGGTTGTTGCAAGATGTTTAATTAATCTGTACTGAAGAGCCTCTGATGTTGAAGACCTCACATGACCTGACATGCCTCCCCAGGCGGTCTCTTCTACTCTTCTCACTTGTAGAAAGTTTTGCCTGATGTCCATCCCCAAACTTTTGTGCTGCCATTTTCTTTCTTGTCCTCCACACTTAGAAATGACCTTACTATAATGCTGGAGAGGAGACGGGAGAAATGAGGTGGTTTGGGGGATAGGAGAAGCACTTTGTGTGGGTGAACTTTTTCTGGCAAAGCTGTTTTTGCAGGTACCATTTTTGTATTTTTGATAGACTAGAATGGTCTCTTCCAGCTGAAACCTGCACAAATTGCAACAGCTGTCCTTGCAAACCACTGCTAGAACAAATCTTGTCTAAGTACACATTCAGGTAGCGTCAAGGTTTTGTATTTTTGGCTTCACAAAAACACCTGTATTTAATTTGAGATAAGTTCTGGCCTAATGTCCCATAAGAAGTGAGCGTGGCAGGTCCCTTTTGCAGGAGTCCTTTCATTGGACCAATGGCTCAGGGACTGCTCTGAGCAGTATTCCAAGTAAAAATGTGTTAAGATAATAAATACTGATAAGATGATAGAGTGTGCATGACACTCACCATATCATGGGGAAGACAGACTGACCAGAGACACTGAGGCACAAGCAAATTGTGCTCACATATAAATTTCTCCAGAGGATACTCCTAGCCAGCCCTAGATCCATCAGGATATGGGAGACCTGGAGTTATCTTTCCTGCTGTGAATGTCACATGTCCACCTTCTCTTCAGTTCTGGCTGAAGGGATTTCTAGGCAGCACTGATGAGGGGTGTGTGGTTATACATCGTGAGGACTTGGCAAAAAGGCCATGTTAACTGATGATTCTCATTACTGCAGTTCAGTGCCTGGCACAAGTCTTCGTGTCTTTGTCCACATCTGTTTGTTTTGTGTAATGGCACACAGAGTTTCAGAGCAGATGCTTAAATTTCAAAGCAAGATGCTTATGTTTCTCCTTCACCCTGCCCATTATATGTGGACAGAAACATTTCCTCTTCTGTGGGCTTTCAGAAGCACTTTGTATCTGGATATCTTTGTGTCCAGATAGAGAATAAAGAATGCCCTAAGGAATGTAGGGTGATGGCCGTTATACTGACATCAAGGATATGTATTTGCCCTTCTCACACTAGTCTGAGCTGAACCCATTAAAATATAATGATGTGCGTATACAGCAATCTTGCAGTAGCTACTGAGAAATGCTCATGTTTTCTGAGTCCTCATATTATGGCCTCATCATGTAATGTTTATGTGCTGCACTAGTCCACATTTTCTTCCTCTCCTTCTAAATGCTGGCAAATGTTTCTAAAGATGCTAATGTTTTTGAGACCTCACGGACTTTGATTATTCAATTGGGCCAGCCTTTGGCTTATGACTCAAAATTTTCTCAAGCAATGTTGATGGAAAAATTCATGGACTTGCTTTTGTCTCCTCCCTAGAGCATACACTATCACCACAGCAGAGATCTGGAAACTGACAGCTCAACATCTGGAACAAAGTCCCTACCCAACTCTGTGAAAGAGTATTTAAACCAGAGAATTCAGCTGCTTAGAGGCCATGAGAGAATTCTGCTGATTTGTAAAGAGCAGTCTTGCGGTGCTCCATTTCTAAGTGTTTCAACATGTCTTCAGCTGGTATAAATGAGCGTCATTAGTGAAAAAAAAAGCATTTTAAAAATTCTTGAGAATTTGGCTGCATATCAATGAAGATTTTAAGCCAAAAAAAAAAAAGCAAAAACTCAGGCATATCAGTTATGTTTGTCCTGGCATTGTATCTAATGGGCATTTAGCTATCCTTCTAAGAGTACTATAGATTAGATTATGTTAGAGTTTAGGGACCTTTTTTTTTAATATTCTACTTTTTTTTGATAAGTTGAGGCTATCCTTTCCAGACAAAACTGGCGTTTAGGTACCATTGATATCCATGGCTCTTTCCTCAGTGCAAGACAGGCTTGGCTAAGACACCTCTCTATTTTAAGGATCTAAAAATAACACATGGGATCCATCTGCCTGCCATGCATAGGCAGAAAGCAGCCTTCTCCCTTCAGCCACCTGATGTTATCTTTAGCCTCAGGATGTTACCTATCTGATTTCTTCTTAGAGGCCTCAAAATATTTCTTAAGAAACTAAAATCAATGCCTTGCAGCAATTGCAGATCTTCTGTAACTTATTTCCAGAAGCTTTATTAGGATGAATTTGTGTGTTATCCAGTGCTAGATCACTTTTCCCAGTGTGCTTGATAATGGTATCATGGAGTAGCATACTTCACAAGATCATTTTTATTTTGTGCTGTATTTTCAGGAAAGCAGTTCAGTTTGCAGGTTGTTGTTTGTGAACAGGTATTGGGGAAGTGAGTGAGGAGTCACTGGGACATCAGTACACATTGAACTCGTAGGTATGGTATTATGTTATGCGAAAATCATTCTTGTTATAGAGTGAATGTGACAGTTTATCACACCCATTTATCACACCTTTATCACACCCATTCCAGGATTTCTGAAGAATTCCCTGGTACTGTTATTTGTTATTGCCAGACAAGTACAGTCAGCATGAACTGGAGCTCTTTGTGCAGGTGGAGCCACTTCTGGTACCCTTATTCTTTGAAAGATATTGAAGACATTGAAGATAACTTCTACTAGATTGTGGACAGAATTTTCTGAAACACTAAATAAAACATACTAGAAAAGGGATGGGTTGCATCCCTGTAGCTTGGACAGGATGATCTCCTAGCATTAGCTTGTCATCCTGGAGAAAGTTATGTTTTACTGTCTTGCCAACTACTGATTAATACTGAAGCTTGAGACACAAATATTCTGTTTCTGAAACACAAATAAAGTGCAATAAAGTGGCTCCTCCACAAACCCTTAATAAAATTTTTAAAAACCCACTTACCACAAATGTTAACTATTTGTTTTTTATGTTCATTTTTAGTCTTGGAACTGAACCAGGTGATTATTCCCACTTATGGAACTGTGCTGGATCAACAAAACCTTCACAGTCCTGAATGGGTGGGTACTTCTTTACTTTAACTATGACTACCTGTAATTTCTTTTCATATAGATATGCAACAATCCATAGTGGTTCCAGAAGACTAGCATTCCTTTGCATTTGCAGCACATGAAGTTCATCTGTGTGACTGAATCTGGGCTACTGTATCTCTCTTTCCCTAAAGGTATCTGAAGTCATTGACTCTGATGTGAAAATGCAGGTTGACACAGTTAAAAATGACCAATATATATTCATTATAAACTGATGCACACATACACCTCCTCTATCTGTATAATTTTGTACATGTGTGTACAGAATTTCTCTGTGTGTATACAAGGATAAATAGTTATGAACACACACTACATATAAACACACAGATTCGTACACACCCAGGTATTAGATGGCCGATATGTGAGTTCCAGATTTGATTTTACAGAAAGCTTGGAGTCACCAAGAAATTCCTTACTCCAATCAGAGACTGAAGTGCAAAAATTAAAAAGACCTGGAGGTGTCCATTCCCATTCACTTTATCCAAAGTTCACATCCCTCAGCTTACCTAATGTTTTCTGCAGCTAACAGGCTTCTGGCTCTAGCTCAAGATCCCCTGCCTCAGATCTCTTTTATCAGTAAGGCCAGTTGACCCCAACAAGCCCTGCCATGGCACGCGCTTTGCCAATCTGATGCGCAACTGGCACACTGATAAGTCCAATTTTATTTTTTCCCCTAGAATGATACAAGTGTGGTCCACAGTTGCACAAGGAGATTGCTATAAGCCTGGGTTAAAAAAGGTGTGAAATCGTATGCTTGTCCTAAAGATAACAGAGAAACTACATATAAATCAAAAAAAGCCTGTTCTCTGTTTTATTACTCTAATGGCAGAGGTTGGTGTCACTGGCTTTGGGTGTGTATAGGTTGTCTTTTCTAGTCAAGTTTCCTCTACAAGGGGATCAGTGTTACAGGAGAACAAAGTGTAAAGGAACAAGTTCAACAGTGTCAAGAATTGTTCATTGGACCAATTAATTTTGAGCACCTGAGGGCTTCATGACGGTTTTCACATAGAGAGGTCATTCAAGAAACTGCCGTAATGGTGCCACCAAGTAACGAGAGCTGGAGCTGGTTCCCAGTCAGCCCTGCCCAAGGCATTGACATTTAAATTATCAGCTATTTACAAATAACTGAACCTGCCTGTGCATTTCTTTATTGCTGTCTACTAGATCCTCCTCCAGGAATGACAGCCTGCTGCTGGTTATCCCTTTAGTTTGCACAGAGGAGGTCTGTGTTACGACTGCGGAATTCCAGGTCCTGCTGACTGTCTATAAGGAAATACATTGTTTTCCTTATATGACTAGGATAACATACAATACAATGAAAAATGAGCTAAAAAGTTAAAAGATGCAAATCAAGCATTCAAATTCAGGGGCTTAAATTAAACCTGCCATGTCTTATTTGTAGCTAGCATGACTGAAGCTGTTTGAATGATTTATTTTTCAGCCTGGCCACCAAACTGAAAGCTATTTTGATTCATACCAAACTGAAATGGGAAACAGAATCATAAAAGAAAGAGACAAAGGTTTTCCATGGTGGCAGTGCATTTCGAAAGCTGTGTAAATGAAGGGATAGATTCAGTCTTCATTGCACCAAGGTGCACCAGAGCCTTGGGGAGCTGCTTGAGCAGCTTAGCTGGCAAAGTACTTGTCATAGTTATGGGTCAAGGGGGTTTATTCTTGCCTGTGCTGCAGGAAACAAATACCCAAAGTACTAGGAAATGAGTTTCCACCTGGGAGCTGGATACCCTCGCTGCCCCTGCCCCAGCATTTTGCAGCAGGGTGTTCTTTCTTTGAAGCTGCTTTGGTCCCAAGGCCATCAAAAGGGACTTCAGGGCATTGGGGCAACTGGTTGAGGGATCAGGGGTGCAGGTGGTGTTTTCCTCCATCCCCTCAGTGGCAGGGAACAGCACTGAAAGGGGCAGGAAAACTCGCCTGGTTAACAGATGGCGCAGGGACTGGTGCCATCGGTCAAATTATGGCTTCTTTGATCATGGGGAGGTGTACACAGCACCGTGCCTGCTGGCGACAGGTGGAACTCAGCTGTCTCAAAGGGGAAAAAGAATTCTTGGCCACGAGCTGGCGGGGCTCATTGAGAGG
>Ga0065711_1006960_pt1 | contig 28834 bp, 27 predicted proteins | sample Hoacrofraction12_FD_59098 | JGI IMG/M metagenome (GOLD analysis project Ga0065711, IMG submission 59098) | Hoatzin crop microbial communities from Cojedes, Venezuela - Epithelial fraction 12 v2 (version 2) | ecosystem: Host-associated > Birds > Digestive system > Esophagus > Crop | place... | reverse complement strand
AGAGTCAACCTGGCATAAAACATGGTCTGAGCAGATTTGAGCCACTAGCAAGAGCCTCAATGAGGTCAGGACCTTGTGTCCTATACAAGGGGCACTGCAACAGGATTCACAGTACCATCGAATGACGCTTGCAAGTGCTTTCTTGTGTTTGTATTTACACTTTCATGCTTGGAAACATGCACAAGTAGATCAAAAAAAGCAGTCTGGCGGATTCCAGCATTGTCAGGTGACTATTGCATTTTTTCAAGGGCTCACCCAACTCTGTTAAAAAGCGGGTTGTTACGTGTTAGTCTGAAGCCCCTTTGTTCAGCCTCAGATGTTTTTATTCCCTTTGTGGTATTTACTGAAAGAACAAGAAGAAAATAACTCAAGGTGGCATCGTGCAAAAATTACATGTTCAGAACGAGAGTGCTACGTTTTGGCTTTTCCTCGAATACGAGTGTGATACCTTGCCCCCTTTTAAGCTAAGCATTAGTTTAGAATAATAGAAAGTAAAAGAATAACCCCTAAATCAAAATCCCACTGAAAGGAAACACTACATTGCACAATTTTCCTCCTGCTTGTGTGGGGAGAGAAGGCACAGGGAGGTCGGGACAGGAGAATGCGAGAGATGGTACCACATGTGAGAGATGTTAGCCATTCTGCTTGATGTTCAAGCTGCACTCACATGGCATCAGTGAGGAAGAGGAGACATAGAAGCATAAACAATTAACTGTAACTGAACTTCCTCAGCTAATCTAGTTTTACTTGCTTATGCAGCAGCAGGGTTTTAACATTTTTTTCTTCTTCCTTTTGTTTGTTTGTTTATTTTTTTTTCTTTTAAGGTGCATATTATTAAGGAGTCTAGTAAAGCATTTTATGTAATCTCTGGGAAACATTCCTAACTTGGTTTGCAACTCCGAATCCCAGAAGCTGCTTGTCTGGGAAACTGCAGAAACACTTGAGTTTATTTGAACTGTATGTCCTGGAGCCTTGCCTTGATTTGGATGATGTATTTAAACTGAGGGGAGACTGACTAAGAAGGCCTGACCATGTGTTTTGTACAATGGATTTTGCAGGCAGAGATTTAATAGGGGAGATGCATTATATTTTTTTCGATGGTACTGTTATCTATATGCCACTTTTCAAATCCTGCATGCTTTCTGAAAACATCTTGGTGTACTTGTAGGCTTGTTTGTGTTTTGATTTTTACTTGAAAATGGAGGGGAGAGTGAAGGTTATTTATGATATTTAACTCTGACTGTAGCATCTCATTTGTTTCCTTGACTTGTTCAGGGTTTTTTCAGAGCCACCTCATCTTCTGGTTTTCTAGATGAGAGTGTACCACTCTTTTGAAGGATCTCTTTTAGGCAGCTAGAGGTATCTATAAAGCATTCATCTGGACATATGTGCATGAACCAAAATTATGTTCCTTTTCACCCCAGAGTGACCAATAAGTTAAAGCTTTCACAAGTGCAGCCATGTGTAGTTAAAATAAGCTGAAATCTAGAGCTTGTGGAGGCGATTAAAACGATTTAATCAGATCCTGCATTAGGCTACATCATCCTCGTCCTGACACCTGGACTTGAGAGAGGAGAGGGCCCTTGGAGTGGGCTGCTCAGCAGTAGTGCTTCCCATGATGGGCTGAGCAATGGGGTGTGCAGCAACTGCTGGCATCCAGGAGCTGGAATGCCCTGCTCAGCCCTGAGGGATGACGATTGTTTCTCTGTTCAGGCCTTCCTTCCCTTTCACTTGTTTAAACGTTGATAATCTCTTTGGTACAGTGGGTATTTGTTGTTGGACTTAGCTGTAAAGCTCCTGCAAAGCTCAGGGTGAAGGCAGGGGAACAGCTGGCAAGATGTTCCTCTAATGGGTTCAGTTAGCCCTCCCTGCCTCATGTTCTTGTGTCCAATCACCTCTTTATTTTGCTTCCTTTCTCTTCACTGCCATCCCTTTGCTCCCTTTGTTCCGCTTTCTTCTCCCTTCTCTGTTTCTGGTACCTGCTACCCGCCACCCGGATTGCAGAGTTCCCATCTGCCCACATGACCCTGATGGGACATGTCCCTGCCCAGCAGCCAGGGAGACTTGGTACTAGGTGAGAGAGATACAACCAGCAAAATACAGGTCATTTCTTATTTCAGGTTTCTGATAGTCAAAATGGATGAGAAATCCCATTTCTGCTCCTCCTCCCTTTCATTTAAGTGAAGGAGAGTGAGGCTCTGGAGGATCAGTCTCAGCTTGTCTTGCCTTTTTTCCATGCTTCACTCATGGCCATCATAGGGAGGACCTTGGAGGAATCACATAAAAGCATGTGGCTTGTGCGAGTCCTGCTTTCTGTTGCAAATTCCTGGCACCTCGTGGTGTGTGCACACCTCTGAGCGGGACCTGAACGACACAAGCCAAGAAGGGATGAGCCAGAGCAGAAGCCTGCTGGGATGCTGCATATTCACACTGACTCGAGTCAAGATACTCACCACCTTTCTCAGCTCTCGTGATGTGGCAGCGTTAAATATGACCACAGGCAGCTATCTAAAAGATTTAAGCACATCAGGCTTTTGCCAGTCATGCAGGTGAATGAAAACTTCCCTCCCTCTCCAGCTCTCCATAGAGACCAGCTCCCTGCTGCCTGGGTTGCCAGCCAGACACACGCTAATTGGGGCTGTCATCAAAAGAAATGAGTTTCCAGGCGAGCTGAGTTCAAGCAGGTCTGGATCTGAAGTGTGCAGCTGCCCATTGCCTTTTGTCCCCCTTCCCCTTCTGCCTTTCCTTTTTCTTCTCTCGCCTCTGTTTCTTTTCCTTTTTTTTTTTAAAAAAAAAAGGTTTTGTTTTGAGGTTGTGAATGTAAATGTGCTCCCCTGAAGAGGAGGGGTGAAGCTCAGTATCCAAGTAACTTTAGAGAGGTGCGCAGGCAGGGCAGGGCTCTGCTTCTTGAGGGGATGGTGTAATGCCAGTGTCAGGAAGCGTGGGTAGGGGCTATGCTCCTTGGCATGGAGCACTCCTGTCCACAACCAGCCCTCTAGAAAAGGCTGGGAGGGAGAGGAAGCCTGGTGCAATAAACGTCTCTCCCAGTCTGTGCTTCAGCATCCCTCTGGATAATCTCCGACTGCTCACTTGAAGACTGTGTCCCAGACGGGGTGGGTTGCTTCTCTTTGGCCGCTGCCTTTGGTCCCCAGAGACATCAGACCTGTGCATTGATCGTTTGTACCATCTTGGTATTTTTTCAGCACTTCATCTCACACTGATGGGCTTTGCTGGTGCCCCAGCATGGCCAGGGCTGATCATTCCTCTTTCAGACTCCCTTCTTGATGCAGACCAAATGTAATTTTGTCCTCAGAGCATCATCAGTTTTGGTAGCACTCTTAATACTCCCTGTTTCTCATTCTTCCAGGGCTATAGTAATTGTTGAAGTGTGATGGGGCCTTCTGTCATGCCTGTAAGAAATTCCATTTCCATTACAAGAAAACACAGAGCAGTTCCTTTCCAAAGGCCTGTGTCCTCTAGGTTTGCCTGGGACATCGGAGATATCTGTGCCCTGATGGTCCTGAGTGTTTGAACTGGGCAAAGACTCATCAGAGGCTGCAGATTTGGGCTATATCTCCAGCATCTCTGCTGAGATACCCTCCACAGCCTTTGGGTCCCAGAGCCACCAAGTGCTGTTGTTTGTCCAGATTTTCCAGATGTGCCATGCAGCCACATCAATGCTCTCTGCACTAGCTTGGGTCACCAGATAATACAGCTCCACCTCTTAAAGGAGCTAGATTGTCCCCTATTCCTAATGTCACCTGGCAGCTTGCTCCCCAGACCTTCCGGAGACCAAACGTGATCCCTTGTGCGACTAGTCCAGCAGAAAAGGTCGAGGGAGGAAGTGGAGAGAGGCATGACAGATGGAGAGACTACTCTACACCGCGAGAGAGCCAGCAATTACTTATTGATTAGCTCAGAAGGTGGTGCTCCAGCTTTCGCAAGCGCGATTTGGCCGGTGGGCTCTGCTCCAGGGCAGATGCTGAGTGAGCACCTGCATCAGGGGGATGGGATTTTCTTGGTGAGGAAGGGTAAGGGAGACAAGGGTGGATCCCACCATGGGCTTTGCTGTCTCTGAGGAAAACGTGAGAAGTTTCACTTAGCCCAGTGCTGACAGCTGTGTTATTAATTCAGTGAGAGGAGGCAAGGCAAAGCCTGGCCTCTCCTCCTCGCCCCCATGTCCAGCACAAAGGCTAAGCCATCGGTGGTGAAGAATGACACCAGCCGCTCAGATCCATAAGCATTATCTTATTCTCATGAGCACTTTACCCCACATATCATCAAATTTATTGAGGGCTGGACTAGGGCAAACTGGGGCAGTGCTGCCCACCATTGGAAACCATCTCCCCCCAAACCCATTTTCGCAGGGAAGCAGAGCAGGGCTTCTCCCACCACGGGGGTATTTCTTCTGGCTAGCAAAATTCATGGTTTGGGAGGTCATGAAGCCAAATGCCACCAATGGGTTCCATAAAGGGCTGGATGATTTTATGGCCAATAATAACATTTGTAGTTATACATGCTACAGTAAGATAAGGCTAATCAATTCTCACGCTTCAGGTCAGCAGCTGATTGCCGCAGGGGTCAGGAAGGAATTATTTCCTCGCCATTTACAGCTTTATTTAATTGGCTAGATGCATTAAGAGCCTTTTAATTATTTTTTTTCTCTTCTGTCCTCTGAAGCATATGGAATTAAGCACTTCCAGAGACAACACTCCGCACTGGTAGGGCACCACTGGTCTTGTCTGGCAGGGCAAATTTTGCCTGCATTAATGAACCCTTTTAATGCTGGGATTTTTGCTGGAAGTTAGCAAGGTGGGGTTTTTTTATTCCAGAAGAGCGTATTTTATCAGTGTTTCCTGATAACTCATAGGAAAATTCATTTGGTTCTTCAAAGTGAATGTTGTGTGCAGGACCTACTCTCCGTTTGGGTCCAGAGCTGGAGGGGAATTTTTCATGGCAGTGCATAGAAATTTCTGTAATTCTTGATTTCTAACTTACACTTAAAGAAGACAAACAAACAAAAAGGCAACTGGACCAAATCCAAATTGAAAAGCTTTGTTCTGAGTTGAGTCAAATTCTTTGCTTTAAATGAACAAAAGCCCGCAGATAGGAGCAAAAGCAACACTACAGAGCTTCTGCTCTTTTCCTTGGCATGGGCTGTCCTCTTTGGGTTGAGCTCATCTTCACTGTGCTCTGTTGTCATGTTCTCAGCCAAAGTAAAGGAGCATCCTGGAAAACATTATCTGATAATCCCAAAGTACCATTCCTATGACTCCACACAGCTTTGCAGAAACACACAATATGCAAATCTAGCTCTGAAATTATCCTAATTTAAGACAAAAATGAGTTTTTCTTGATTCTATTCTGAGTCTCACTTTGGGGGAAACTCCATTACACCAGTCTGAACTGGTTGAGCAAGCAGCAGCACAGTGCTGTTCGGGCTGCTCATACCATTCCCTCGCTGCTGGCTGGGACTGCGCACATTTATAACCCACCTCCACGCCAGCCTAGGATTTGTCCAGAAGTACTGTTCTCTTTCATCAACAAAGAAGACAGATTACCATCCATTTGTTCAAAAAAATATAATGCTGCTTCCTCTTCAGACGAAGCCTCCAAAAGACTTTTTCATTTCAGAAGCTTTTCACTGAAAACCTGCTTTTTCGAGGGAGAATTTTTAAAAATTAATTTTCTCATTTGATTGAAACAAAATAAAAAAAAACCACAGCAAATCTTAGATCTCTAATTTAAAGAGAAAATTTTAAAAGATCCAGTTGCTGTGTGGGACTTTCAGATGAGCTGAAGCTTGTCCTGTTTCAGAATGGAGCACCACAATCCTTGCATCAAATTTCTTCTCTATCTTTTTTTCTGTTTTTTTGCAAAGTTTAGTAATTGCTGACCTTTTGTCTGACGTTTGAGAGGGAAATACATAAAACATCTCCCCTACTCTTGCAGGACAGCAACAGTACATGCTTCCCCACTCTAATTTGACACATTTCTGTTAGTAGGAAGGAAATCTCTGATAGGGAAGCCCCAGGCAAAGCCTGGCACTGCCACGTGTATTCAACAAGAATGCTGCATCATTTACTCCAATCCTCCTGATTTTAGCCACTTTTCACTGCTTTTTCTGCCTTCTAGAAGGTCTTTGCACAGCAGCATCTCCAGAAGGGCTGTCCCCCTACTGCTCCAGGTGAAAAAGGCTGCCTTGCCTTGCCTCGCCTCTCCTGCGCTGCCCTCAGCAGAGCTCATGCTGGAGTAAATGTGAAGTGCCTAATGAGGTGAATAGAACAATTAGAATAATGAGGCAGTGATGTGAACCCCAGTGTTACCCCCCTGGGGCTTCAACCAGGGTGACCACACAGGAGACTGGAAGTTGCAGCAAGGTCGGAAACAGGAGGGTGGGAGCAAGGACAGGGAGCCACAGCCTGGGCTGTGATGCTAAGGAACGTCTTAACTGAATCTGCGGTTGAGTTCCTCTCGAGGCAGTTTCTGACTTGTCCGAATCACTGTTTTCATCCTGGCTGCAGTGAAACTCAATTTATTCTTGTTCGTTGAAATCCCAGGCCACCCAAGAAGCAAAGGACTGGGGTCTCGCTTGGTGTTGTGGGGAATCAGACCCTTTCTGCAGTCTGGACTGGGTGAGGAATCTCCACCCCTGTTCTGCAACAAATGCTTGCTGAAAAATTTCATCCAGCCCATCTATAGAGATATAGCGAGGTCCAATGAACCCTGCAAAAACTCCTCATTGAGAGCAAAACCTACATTTATTTTACTTACAAGACTCTCTGCTGCAGGATTTGACTTTCTGAAGTGGCTGGGTCAGGATGGAAAGGTTGCAGGCAGCTCAAAGTGTACAACATTTTAACAAACAGGAGAGCATTACAAGGGCATTCTCCTAGCTGAAGGCAAGACCCTGCTGGGCTGCTACGCTCCAGCGCCTAGCAGGGGAGATGTGTCCTTCTGTCCCGGCTTCTGTCCCTCCAGTGTCTGAGCACATCAGTACTTTTAGTGCATTTATTGTCAGGGAAATGTCTCTGAGGGGGGTTGGTCCATTGCCCCATGCTCCCAGGAGGGGTTTTGAATTCAGAAACGGTGCCTGGGACAGCAGTGACACTAGCAGGCTCAAGCTGTCACCCTGAAGTTGTTGGAGCTGCTGGACCGTGTCTTGATCTGCAGCGGTCACACCTTTCCTTTTTACCTAGTGAGAGAGAGCAATAAATTAATTGAGGATTATTAATTAGATTAATTGTAAAACTTACACGAATCACCGCCTTCTTTCCCAGTCTATAATCACTTGCCGTCCGCAATCAATTAGACAGTGCCAGTCAATATTTTAGCCTTTTTCAATACCAAGGTGACAGTGCAATGGTTTGTGCGTTGGGCTGGAATGGCATAGACCAAGAAATCATTATTGTCATTGCTTTAATATAGACTGGGAAGAGTGGGGTTCACCTGCTCCAGATTGAAGTTAGGAAAAAAGCATCAAGGAAACAACAAATTAATTCTTTCAGTTGTGGTTTGCTAAGCAGAGGGGTGCATTTATTTGCTCTCTGGTCAAAGCCTCCTGCAGAAAGCTCTGCTGGGTCTATGGGTGGGGAGGTCCTGGCTGGGTTTCAATCATTGTAGCATCAGTTCTGCCCTGTTTTTGAATCTAATGTTTAAGTATACAGCTGAGTTCCCTCTCAGCAGAGCTGGCTAAGTGGGGAAGAAGAGATGGAGATTTACACCTGTTCTCCCAATTGGAAAAAATTTGCTATTACTGATGAAATGTTGCAACTTTAAAAATGCAAGTCAGTTCTTCATTTTGATACTGCATAACTGACTGTACGGATGGGAGAAGCAGTATGACTAGTAATTGCAGACAAATTCTCTACTTCCTTTAATTGTTTCAGTAACTTGATTTACTTCTGAAATACTCTGTGGATGCTTCACTTATTTACTGTCTCTTCACATTGCTATCACTTTTTCTGCCTTGACTGATGAAGCACATTCATCATTTCTTTTCATTTGGTATGGACAGATACTGTTGGTCTTAATAACAGCTTGCTTAGAAAAAGAGCTTCTGGTGAAATGGTTAATATCAATTTAAAACAGAATAAGTGATTTATAGAGAAGCGGCAGAAGTAGTGTGAAACTGAAGAAAACACCCTATGAACATCATTTCAAGAGCATGGAGGAAAATCTAAGCAGGTTATTTTGTAGATAGGGAAAGAAATATTGGGCCACTAGGTACAGCTGGGGAGATCAGAGAAGCCGTTGGGAATACAGGTACTAAGACCATGTCTTGCCTTAGTCCTTAAGACACCAAGGTTCTAGCGAAATGCCTCCAGAAGAATTTCTAAATAGCTTGAGGACTTTACTCGGTTGTTCAGGCTTAACTAGAAGATGGCACGTGGGGTACAGCCACAGTGTCTGCATAACGCCCAGCTTACCAGCATGTTAACGGAAGCAGATGCATGAATTTATCTGGGTGTGTGTTATGAAGGCAGGCGAAATACAGCTCAACATCCACGGCATCATGAAAGGATGCTGCTAACCTGGCCCTCTTCAGCATCCCTTTGCTTCCCTTCCACGTTGCTGCGTTTCTGCACATCTCAGGCACACGGCGAGATGACCCTTTCTGCTTTGGAGATGTTCCTCCCACCTCCTGCTTCTGTAGCTAGCCAAAATTACTTGCTAGCTTTCTCTCCTTTGCCGCACCCAGGGATCCAGCCAGGTGTGTTTCTTGCTCAGCTGTGCACCTGGTTCTCATCTTCTTTCCCACCTATTGCAATAGCATTTCTTCCTCCTGTGGACCTGTTGGACCCCTGTGCTCAGCTACAGCCCATAGCTACTGTCCTCCTTTGCTACGCTTGTTGAAAAGGAGGCTGTAACAACCGTTTTAATTTCTTCAGGTCTAGCTTCAGCTTGCTGCCTCTCACCTCCAAGGACTCTGTTCTTACCTAAATCTAAACTCAGCAGTTTTTGGCCAAGACGCGAGACCTGTTCTCTATCTTATTTCCCACGTGCTCTTTGTAATGCTTTGTCTCCGGACAATTTGTGCTTTTAATTTTGCAGTGAAAATAACCTAAACTGGCTGAAATAACTGTTTCAAAGGTGATTTGCTGATTGTAAGCCAAAGCCGGGGGCTGCATTATATAGATGTTTCCTAAGCATTTTCTTCAGGAATAATCAGCCCAAAAGCTGGTCTCAGAAGAGGGCGGTGGATGAGAGTTATGAACAGACATTTTTATGAAACACAAGACTTGCACTCAAATTTCAATTCAGATAAAACAGGCCAACTGAAGTGTATCTTCCCCTTGTCACTTGCGCAGAGAGAAATTTTATTAACACCAATTGCATGGAAACAGGGGTTGGCCACGGTACCCCCGTGTAGATAAAAAGACATTAGTGCACTTAGGCTGTGACAGCAAAGAGCAGCTGGTATCATTTTATGTTCTTTTTGACTCCAGTGGGAGTTTTGCATGAACAGTGCAGGACTTTGGTGTTGAGTTCAATGATGGATCCCTCCAGTGAAAAGATGTGGTGGAAAGGCTGTGAAGGAGCAGCCCCCGCAGCATGTAGCACTGGTGGCAAGGTCTCGAGTGACTCCAGCTATATGGTAGCATGACTAAGTTATGAGGACCTCAGGATCACTGGAAATGGACGAGGGACGCTAGGTCTGAGGATGGACAGATGGTCTCAGGCAAATCCTGCTCAGATACCTGCCAATCTGTGGTGGCTGGACACTGGCAGACATTGTGTAAAAGGGCTGGGAGTGTGTGTGGGGTTATTGTCACTGCTCCCCTGGCAGATACTGGGCCACAGTCGTGGTTCATGTATCGTGGTCTTCCCCTTCCAACAGATTCATTCTTCACCATCTCAACTTACTGCCAGAGCCAGAAATGAGCTTTAGTCTGACCCAAGCAATGGATGTGGAAAGCTTTGGGAAAGGACTGTGCTTGATGTGCAGACGCACATCTGGATCCCAGTCCAGAGTGCTGTATCCATTGTGGTTTCTCTCACAGGATCACCGAGCAGGAGAAGGGCTGTGGCTCTCGCACAGGGTATGGGGCAGGAAAGCACATTTCCCAGCCCCACAACCCTGTCCCCAACACGGTGTGGTGCTGCTGGGGTTCCCTCTGTCGCAAGCTCAATCACAAGCCTCATATCATGGGACAGCATCGTTAAAAAGGCCGAGCTTTTAAAGCTCTGCTGCGCGCGTTGCTCCTGCCTGGTGTAGCCAGCTGTGATGATGGATGTATCTCTCACTCCTCGGCAGGAATTGTACAACACCTCATGACTGCGCTGCCTGATCGATTAGTACATCTCCTTCAATCAAGCAGACTATTCTGCACAAGCCTGAAGCTGGCTTCCCGAGGCCCGGGCTCCAACCTGCCTGTGCATTTTGCAGCGCTTGGGCCACCTCCCCGCTGAAAGGGGTGGGAGTTGCTTCTGGAAAAGCTTTCTCCTTCTAGGACATCTAATTTGCAGCTTTCTAATAAATAGGCTGCTCGACATTTTTTGATATAAAGGTCAACATCCTCTGATAGACTCAAAGATTTTCAGATAAGTGGAGGAAATGGCATTGGTAGGCTGACTTTGATAATGTTACTAATCTTGTGTCTGATCTTTGATAATGATACTAACCCCATCAGTGTAGTGCTCATATCTCTGAAAATGTAGCTGGTATCTTTTTTGGCAGAACCAATGCCTGTTAGCACAGAGTAGCTTTACTGGAAACTTTAACTTGTGTAAGAGCTGCCATACAGAATGCAGAAAAGGATGCCTGAATTATTTTTAGGAAAAAAATCAATCAGAGCAAGTGTTTTCAGCTAAATATGGTCGCAACTTCTGAAGTCAGCTTTCCCAAACCTCTTGTGTGTTTGCTAATTAATTATTGCAGTTGTGAGTACACGTTTGACATACCAGTCAAAATGTATTTATGGGTGGAGACTCTCGTTTGAGAGAACATCTCCAAATGCTAGAAACCCTTTTATTCACACAGACGACAGGGACTGCCCGTTATTGGTGGTACTGATGAAGCCACGAGTTTTGGGAAGCTCTGTGCTTTGGGAAAGGTGAGAAGCGGTTCAGCATGGGGCTGCACCATGTCCTTCTAGGCTGTGGGCAACAAATTTTGAAGCACCTTTCATGCTGTATGTGTTGGAGAAGGTTTCTGGCTGTTGTGGTATTTTGGAAACACTTAAAAGAGAGCAGAAAGAAGTATGTTAGGACTGGTGAGGTTTGTCTGTCCTGCAGTCCTGATGGTTACAGTGCCAGGGATGTAGGGATGTGGATTTAGAACTTCTCAGGCTCAACGGCTTTAGGACTTTGGTCTCTGAGGCTGGATGCTCACTGTTAAAGGCAAGGCTGTGGCACAGCAGGGAACAAAAGCAGTAAGCTTTCTTCCTGAGACCTGCTCACTGTGGTCTGGCTGTGGTTGTGCTTTGGAGGAGGCAAACGTGCTCACTGCTGTCCCCATCTTCGAGCCATGCTGCACAGCTCAGCTGGCCTGGGAAGGAGTCTGACTCCTGGAGACAAATGGGAGCCGAAATGGTGGGAACCATTTTGTGTCGCATGTATCTCCTCCACACCTCATTGAAGCAAAGGTCTGCCCTCCTTTACCCCAGTGGAAAGCAAAGGGGTCCCCTTGGATTTACACCAGTATAACAGATGGAAGACTGTGGTCCATAGTACTGAACTGGTGATGACATTGCTGTTCCTGCAGCAACCTTTTAAGACCTTTCTGCGCCTGGTGTTGGAAGAAGGTTTACCTCTGTAGAGCCTGATAGTTACTATGTCAGCTTGTGTTTGCACAGCACACACAGGGAGAAAAGCCCAGATCACAGAGTAGGTTTGTGATTCCTAAGAGGACTCTTCAAGCAGAGCTCTGAATCATCCAAGGATTTTTGGGGACATCAGAGCAAGTGGGGTCTGGTTTCCAGTGTATCTGTGCCCTGCGTGCTTTACTGCCTCTTGTGAATGGTACTTAAATTTTTTCTACGTGGTCCTCTAAATGGTCCTCTGGTTTCTGTTGTGATATATAACATCAATTTTCAGATAGTTTTAGACCCAGATAACTTGCTTGTCTTCTCTCTAAATGCCTGGGTTTTTTTTTCTCAAAAGCTCTGTGTATGGCATGCTTGGAGCGTGGTTCATGTGGGTCTGCTTTCTCCTCTGCACAATTTGTGCCTCTGCTGATTGTCATACGCCTCCCATGGTCCCAAAAGCCTTTATTCTCTGGGCCTATGATCTATCACAGGCACGCACTGAACGCTGATTAACATCTCTCATCAGGTGGATCAGTTATTGCTCTGTATCTGGCTCAAGACAAGGGGCTGTAGATGTTGGATCTCTTTGATAAGGTGCCAGTGTGACATTCTGATATCTGAGCCAAAGCACTGGGTAAATGCTTTTCCCATCTCCCACCATGATAGACTCCCAAATCCCAGTAGAAGCAACTCATTTCTACTGCTCGGCCACTTGCTACTATGAATTATCTGCCCTAGCAGAAGATAGTTTCCTTTCTTTCTGTTTGTTAGGCTCTTGCTATTGCTTGCTCCCTGTAGACAGGAGTATAAAACTCCTTCCAGGTGACATTTGCAGGAAAAAAAATCAATTGTTTATCAACATCCTGGCAATCAATAAATGCAGTGATAGGTGCAACTGTCTCTATTGGAGCTGAACCGTGATTGCTAAGTAGAGAGCTTTTTTGCTGAAGTCACCTGTGTCTGAAGCTTGGCTGTTTCTGTGGGGCCAAAGCACAGAGTCAGTCTCGGATCACAAGTCCTGAGAGGAGCAGAGAGTTGCTTTGTGCTGTCCTGAGACCTTCCCTTCCTCGAGACGGTGGTGCTTATCGCTCTGTGTTTATGTCTCTGACCTGTTGGCCTCTGCTGTGTAATTGAGGGAGCTCAGGAGATGCTTGTGCTCACATGGACAGTTAGCAGCCAGGAAGGCATCTGGTCTCTGGGTATTTCTACACCAAGCCTCAGTTTCACAGTGCAGAACCATGAACAAGAGACTCACCCCCAGTTCCTCACCCTAGAGGAATTCACCACCTATTTTGAAGTCGTAAGTGAAGCAGTGTCTGCTTGACCATCTCCACTAAGCCCCTAGACTCTCCTCCCTTTTTCTGAAGTACCCCAATGCCTGTATTATATTTCCCTCCCTGGTTCTCTTGGCATCTCGGGCTTGGTGCTGGAGAAGATGGGCATGGAGGAGGACCTCTTACAAGGCTTGGGTGCTCTTGCTATGGGTGTTGATGAACTTGATTTCAGCATGCCATACTGGTAGGCATCTCCAGACATCCATCGTTATCTTCCTTCTGTGCTGCATGTACCCAGCTGGTGCTGGCTGGTGGGCACAGAGCTGCTCGCTTTGCCTGGGACACCTGCAGGCTTTCACTCTTGCTTGAAGCTGTTACTTGGTATCTCATTAAATGAGGGAATTTTAAGACAGCCCTATTTACACAGGGTTCCTGAGCCTGAGATTTCCCATCTACCCAGCTTTGAGGTCTCCTAGTGACTGCTATGTGTCCAAGATACCCCCTCACAAAAAATATGGCTAGGAATGGAAGAGTTAACATCAGCAGCTCACAGACACACTGTAGAGTTACATCATGTTGCTGTGGAAACTAACTTTCTGAAACCACAGTGATGTATGGTAAAGCTTTGGGTCAGCGGGTAATAAATTCTGTTTAAAAAGTGATTTTTTCCCCATCTGCTGATGTAAACATCATTAAGAGAAATGACGGCTGAGAGATGGATTTCTTTTTATATCAATTTTCAGACAAAGAAAATAATTTTTTTTCTAATAAAAAAGTTGCTGGAAATCAGAGTGTGCTATAAATAATAAAATAAAGAAAAAGCACCGGTGATGGAACAGAAATTTTCCCTGGTGATTGGTTTACAGCTTTCTGTGATTTAATGGGAACTTGCAGTTGCCTGTGGGAAGCTGCAGCAAAGCCCTGGATGGGCTCTGTAAGCTGACGCTGTGCAAATTCTAGCCTGAATCTCAAACTCTGAGGACTTCAGAGCATCGTTTTTCTGCAAGTCCCCTGTCCTCTGCATTTGTTTGTTCTACCCGTTGCCATTGAGGGGGCATGTTTCCGACTTGCCTGAACTGGGTCATGGACTGCCATACTGCCAAGGGGATGCTCGCTCAGGTGTGGGGGTTTTGGGGTTTGTTTTTCAGCCTTCAGGACCCGGGAAGGTCTGGAGTGAGGCGGCAGTCAGTTGACACAAAGTTTACTATGTCAGTTTACACAAAGCAGTGTGACAGTCCCAGCGAACTGCAAGTGTGCTACTGGGAATGCAGACAAAGGTGTCACCGTGATTAATGGGGTAATTAATAAGCAATTAATGTGCTTTAGAGCATGGCTATACCTTTTATTCCAGCCATCCACTCAGCACTGATCCACTTTCTCTGACGACCAGGGTTCAGAGCGGCTTGGGCTGATGAAGGTGATGCTTCCAGATCTCTTCCTTGATGCCACCAAGAGCACCCCTGTGCAACTCTGCACTGGCACAGCAGGGAGTCTGCTTTGGAGGGACGGAAAGGAAATTTGGGTTTGGTTTTTTTTTTACTAACTGATGGGATTTGAAATGATTCAGTGGACTGTCCTTGAAATGAGCACTCTGAAATGTCTTTCTTTGGCAGCTTCTCTGTTCACAACCCCAAACTCTTTGAAAACTGGCCGTTGTGCAGATACCCTGCCTGGCATCACAAATTCCCATTTCCCTGACCTACAGCATTGGTCTCACCCTCTCCTTCTGCCTCTTTGCTCTCCCATCTCAGCCTGCATTTTTCACATACTCACCAGCAGCCCCTGTTAGCCTGGTTCTCTATCGTGCCCACACGGGTTCTCTCAGTTATACTAAAGCCCATCAAGGTGTTACGCTGATGTATAGGGCTAAGCAAGAAGTGTATTTTCCATTTCATGGGAAAATTCTGGAGTTTAATTTAAATGTGTTTTTTGTTCTAAAGTGTCCCTGTGAAACCATAAAAAAATTGTTTACATATTGAGTTGATTTTAGCATTTAAAAGCAATTGGAACATAAGAGAAACTTCTAAGTGAAAAGTTGTTTTAGAATGAAAATCAAAGTATTCTATGTCCTCAAAATAACGGAACATGGTGTTCTGATGTTATCATAACACTCAGGTCTTTTTTTTTGTTTAGAAACAAGAAGGTGTTGGTATTGATGTGCCCAGGTGAGTTGTTTCTTTTGCAAGAAATCAACCTTCTCCTGATGGAAAATCCCCAAGCAGCTCTGGTAAGATCAGCCAGACCTTGCCCACTTGTGTAATGCCATCCTTTTCACTCCTCAGCCTCAAGGCTTGTGCTCTATGAGCAATCCCAAAGGCTGATAATTAATCAGCGTAGCTTCTTCATAGACAGAGAGGGAATATGATAGCAAAAAAATAATAATGCTTCAATATTTGTGAGTGATTGGGTGGCCACAGAGGGCAACCAGGGCTTGCTGAAGCACCCAAGTATTTTACAGGATATGAATGTTTTAACGCAGTGTAATAAAAAAATAAATTAATGTGATAAAAAATGTTGAGCAGGTCAAGAGGCAAAAGATACCACAGCTCTGACACGGCAGAGATGGGAAATTTTGCACTTGGTTGTTGACTAAGGGAAACACTAGCAGAAATAAACGCTCACTGGTTGCTTTTAAAAAAGGAGAGGAAAAATGAATGTGTGAGATTGCAAGAAACCTCATCCCCCGAAAGCCAACACACATGTGTCATTTGAGCTCAGTGTTTTGGGATCTTAAGTGATTTTAAGTTGCCTTCGTTTATGAAGACCAGGTGCATCGCCGGNGAGCTGCCTGTGCGCTGCTCCGAAGGCAGCTCCTTGGCGGTCCCCATNGCTCCGCAGGGAAGAGGCTCNCTCNGGAAAACGTGTCTCANGTGCTTGGCTGAATTCGCTTGCAGGTTGGACACGGTCACAAGTGGGGACACCAGCTCGACCCAGGTCCACGCATGGAATCGGAGGGACTCCCTGCTCATCACGTCCTTGTTTGCACCTGCAGGAATGGGGTTATCCCCTTGCCCCAGGAAGCTCTCCTCATAAGTGCATCCATATTCTTTTGTTTCTCAGGCCCAGCCTGGCACGTGGGTATTTTAAAGGCCACTTCTAGTCAGCCTGCCTATCTGCCAGCACAGCTTGCCTGCTGTAACCAACCCGTTCATGTCATCATTTACTGCTCCTCCAATATTTGTGTCAACTGTGATCTTTGCTGGCAGAAAGCTCATGTTTTCCCTTCCAGATCGTGGAGGAAAATCTCCAGCATCCCTGGGCTGAGAGCAGAGCTTTCCCTGAACCCTGCCTGAGCTCCCAGTTCCCTCCAGAGCAAGGCATCGGCGGCTGCCTCCGCTTCAGAGGGGTCAAGATTTCAAGTCAAGGCCCCTCAGTTCTGTTACCTCCTTTTTGTCTACCCGGCAGAATTACAGGACATGTGCTGGGGAAATTGTTTGAGCTGTGGTCTTAGCTTGACAGCAGTGACGAGAGGGCGAATGATCTTTCTGTCAATGCAGTGAAGGCCATCGCATGCTATTGATTTTTTTTTTTTTTTGAGCAGAACACTCCATTCAAAGCAGTGCAAAATGCTGTTTTAACTATTAATGCTTTCCCCCACTGCTTTTCCTCTCTGCCCCCATCTCCTTCTGTTCTGCTGCAGGTCCCTCAAACTGCCGGACAGCTGGAGGGTATTCCCACCAAATGATTAGCAGGTCGAGGACGGTGCATAAAGCACTCAGCAGTGCCCCTTTAATGTGGAAGCAACTTGACTTTTATTGCCAGTGCTGAAAGCACCTACAAACATAGATTTAGCATCAGCCTCCAGGCTTAAGATACAGCTGTTATATTTTACTTTCTTCCTTTATTTTTTTTTTCCTCTCCTTTTGCACTAATGTAATGCTTATTTAGGAACTGCAGCCATCTGTGTCTGCTATGGAAGGCATTGTTAAATTTGCTATTGCTTTCTTTCCCCTGGTTTGATGAAACTCCCAGTGCATAGAAAATTTCCCAGGACAGCAGAGACTTTCTTTGATTGCTTTTTTGATTCCCTCTGAAAGAGATTGTTCACAGTGTTCTTTCTCTGCTGGAAAAAGGTGGCGAGCCAGAGAGCTGAGGGTCCTGCTTTACGCTGGGTTAATGAAGTGAGTTTATGAACAGCTAGCCAGAAAAAAACAGTTGATGAAATTAGAGGTGGTGGCTTTATCTGCAAACAAAAAGGGAGGGAAGGAAGAAGGGCTGGGACCAGAGCCTTCCCGTTCCTCCGAGCAGCTTGCGGTTGACGGTGACACGGTTCACGTGGGAATTGGGACAGTTGCAGTACTCCAGGGAATTTTTTTAGTGTTGTTCAAGTGGAATAACTCTGCCTCGACAGATGGACAGGGACCTATCCCAAGTCGGCAATCTGGCGACCAGTGTGCGCAGCGGGAGGCTGCGGCACAGCTCCGTTCCAGCCAGGCAGAGCAAGGACGGGTGTGTGGCTGCGCCATCAGGCACTTGGCTATTTTTGTCAGGCGAGGCAGAAGTTGATTTCTTCCTGTTTTGTCGCCGAGTTGCTTGCAAATGGCTCGTGTTCACCCTTGTGAGGAAAGGTAAATCATAAAAATATCTATGAAGAGAAGAAAAAATATCTTTTGTTTGGCAAAGCCCTGTAGAGAGAGCTGCTTTAGATAGAGCCCCCAGTCCTACAAGTTCTTTACCTTTTAATCCCACTCTCTTTGATTTTGATTAGCATTTTCTCTGTCGTCTGCTCCTTTAAACTCTCCTTCATAGGAACCACAGCTCCTCTTTGCACCCTAGGTCCTCTACCCTGGTGATTGCCCTCTTAATGGAAAGGTTAATAACGAGTTTATCTGAAAATAATCTCCCATCTTACAGGGAATCATAGGCTCCAGACATTAGGTGCTGGAGATGCTTCTTTCTGGTTTGTAGGGGCTGAGGAGCTGGGATGTGTCTGATCATAAACCCTTTGGCTGTGTCTGTTTGGGTACCCAGGACTGTGCCTTGGCTCCTGCCCATACTCTTCCGCCAAAGCAGGCTATCTGTCTGCAGGCTGCGAGTCTGAAATGGCCTTGCTGTCTCCCAGGAGGGAATGAGGAGTCATTTGAAATGGTGATAATTGTCCCACTTTGAAACCAGGAAAGGGACTGCTGCAGTCATGAGATGTTGGCATTGGTCAAGTTCCAGACGTCAGGAAAGTCAGTTTAGTTTTCTAGGATGCCTGAGTGCCCCTGTGTGCCTGAAGTCACAGAGTCATTGGAAGCTCTTTAGCTGCTACCAAGACTTTCACTGATGCCTCTCCATCCTTCAAATCCAGGCAGTCAAGAGCACATGAGCGTGCCTTGCATGCTCAGAACCAGTCCCTGGGATGTGCCGCCAGCATCCCGCAGAGCCCACGGCGCGCTCGGCTCCCTGAGCTGGCGGTGTGGATTAGTACCTGCAATGCTGAAGGTGCACACACACACTGCTAACACTTGAGAGACTTGCAATATGGTTTTGCAGCTGTCAGCATGATGAATGGATGTTATGTTTTATTTCCTGCTTTATCAAATACTAATTATGTATATGATAATTCTAAGCATCATGGTTACTTTTGGCTCATTTGTTTTTTATGCTCTAGAGACAGAACAGAGGGTGTTTCTATCCCCCCCACTCCCATTCTCGAAATTCTGCTTTAATTGCTTCTCTGGCTTTTGCTTAAGGTTCCCTATTCCGAATGGGTCAGTGTATTGATCCTGCACTTTGATAAGGTCAGCAGAGATCAGCTGTGACATTTTGAAAAGATTTGCTCCTCCCCTAATGGGCTTAGTCAGCAGAGAGTTTTACAGGGGACAGGGTAAGGGAGAGCTTGAATTTAAACTCTTACATATGTTTATTCAGGCAGTCCTGCAATAGCGATATCACTTGAGAGACTGGAGCATCTGATGCACGGGTTATGAACTCTGGACGTGATACCAACCACTGTTAACAAAACTTCATTGAGCCTCCATGTCTACGACCCACACCACAGCAGATGCTGTCCAGGTAACTGGGTGAGGTGGCACTAACAGATGCCAAAGGGTGCAGAAAAAGGTGACCCTCACTCCCCACTTTTGGTACAGCTGCAAAGCCTGGGCTGTGCCTCCAGCATGGCGTCTCCAGCCGCAGCTGATCTCTGATGAATCAGAGGAAGGTGAGGAAAAAGAAAAGAAACAGCAAGCAATGTCTGTCTGGCCAAACGAGCCTGGAGGAGGAAAATAAATAAATGAATTCCTTCCTTAAGTTTGCAGGCAACTAGCTGAGTTCTTGGGGAATGAGACTGGACTACAGCTACCGGCTTAATGAGGAGCTCCAAGGCTGAGCAGCAGATAACGCAGAATTTCCTGTTCTTGTCATGGCTGAGGGGAGAAGGAAGGGAGCAGGGGCATGGAGGTATGCCCTGTGCCATCCAGCCCCTCTCCCTCTGAGGCTGGGGTTTGGATGTTCTCCCAGGAGCTGGATTAAAGCCTAGCTGTTCAAAAGTTATCTACTGCTAGGCTAACGATGTCAAACGAGGAGGATCCACACCCTTGCGAGGTTCTTCTGTGTTCGGTTTCCCTCCCTGCTGGGAAATTGCACTGTATTTTGGGATTTATCTGACCTGAACTTCCAGGCATTGAATCTTGTCATGTCTTTGTCAAAGCCTGGGAAGTCCCCTGCAACCCAGGATATTTCCATGTTTAAGATGTCTAGACATCTTGCGATCTCTTAAGCAACTCTTTGATAAACTGAGCAAGCTGAGCTATGAGTTTTTCCAGCTCTCAGCCACGTGTCTGGCCTCCTCTTAAACGCTCTCTGCTGTCTCTCCTCCCTGCATGGACACCAAGGTCTGGGGCACAGTGTGTGGAGGAGCAGGTGGTCATCAGAGAAGGTTGGCTGCATAAACTGGTTGCACATGGTTGAATCTTCAGCAGCTTTGCTGTCACCCCCGAGTCCCGCTTGGCCTCTCTTTAAAATGTGCTGGGGGTTGTTTTTTCATATGGAGTCATGTAAATGTGGGTAAAAGAGGGGCAAAATGGGGGGGTAAGAGAGGAAGCAAATGTAAATGGCCAGGGAAAGCCTGGTTCCTGTCCCTGCTTGGATGAATATTCACTTGCTGCACAGAAAGCCGCTTTAGTCCTTGCTGCAGTCAGTGCTTTCTGAGGTAATCTCTCACACTGTAAGGAGCTGTAATTTGCATTCCTGGTTCCTAGAGGTATTATCTTGCATTTGGTTGCATCAGAATGCATTTTTCCACAGTAATGTACCTAGGCAGCATAGATCAGGAGTGAGCAGCCTGTGGTTGAGGGACCATGTCTGGCTGAACAAAAACAGCCTGGGTGCTTTGTCATCTGCTTTAACCACATACGAATGTTTATCCTCTTGGATCCATGCTTGGTCACATGGATCAAGGGGCACTTGATCAGGAGCAGACTCTGTTGACACTTGATAGGACAGGGTGACAAAAATGTATTTAGTGGCTCTATAACAGGCCATGAATCCTGCCCCTTGTATCTGATGTCATTTAGCCTACTCTGTAACCTGCCCTGTTCTCATCATTACTTATTACGTGACCTCTCTTTCTGCTGTCTATAGATGTTCCCAGCAAAGAGTATCGCTCCAGCAAACAGTGGATAAAATGCCGAATGATGTGGACAGAGACCAGAGCATCGGCATTGATCTAAACTGCCCGGAGGTCCCTGCCGATTCAAGAGCAAAAGATTTTTGTTGATGTTTTCAGACTAAGAAGTGAGGCCATAAAGTTTTCAGGATATCCCAGGCAATGGCACAGCAATTCAATCAGGCTGTCTTATCAGATTCTCTTTGTCTCACTTATCTTTCCCTTCTCTTCTCCATTAGGGCAGGAAATGACTTCTCTAAAGGGCTGGTTACACATTGCTGCGATGGGCAGCTGCAGCCTTTAGCAGGGTAAGCAGATATGAAAACGGGAGGTAACTTAAAAATTCAGCTGCTTAATGAAACATCTGGCCTCCAGGTGCCCCCCAGCTCCAGTCCTGCACACCCTCGTGCCTCAGGGCTCACAATCAGACTCCCCAGGATGGGAAACACGTGTTTCTTCCCTGTCCTAGGCACACAGGCTTCTTCTCCATGGAGGAATTCCAAGATACCAGTCTCTGAAATGCTCCTGGCTGCTGCTCTTCTTGGAAGCACAGGGCAGATGTCCATCAGCTTGAGCCCACAGAGGGAGATTAAGGGTAGGTCACTTATTAAAAGGTCACTTTTTAAAAGAGTCTCTTTAACTAACTTTTTCTTGCCTGGATCTGCATTATCTCGAGAAACAGAATAGCTTTGGGTATTCTGGCTGTGGTCCCAGCACTAGCTCTGCAAATCCTGCACAGCTTAGTTAAGGTAGGGCAGTGTGAGAGAGTAGAATCAAGCAGAAGGTCTCCTGCGAGCTGGGATGTCACCAGACCATGCAGACAAATTAGGTTTTGTGTTGTACTCAGGTTAATGCTTTGCAAACACTGTTTCCAGACAAGATACAATAGTTCAGATAATGTTTAAATAAGTTTAAAGACTGGACATGAGATCTTGGAGTGGAAGGAACAGGACAGTGGAGTGCTCAGAAGCGGACTTCAGATACGTAGCTGCCTTGTTTCTGGTTCTGTCTGGGGTATGGTGTGATTTAGAACAGTCACAGGACTCCCACGGTTCAGAGTTTGAGGTACCTCAGTATCACCAAGCTGAAGGGTGCTGCATGGGCTGTGACAGTACTCTAAGTCTCCTCGAGAACCTTCCTGCATGCTCCTGGATGCTGTGACACAGCGTGGGCTGCATCAGCGGTGGAGCTGCAGTGAGCAGGGTGCAGGGTGGAGCTTGAAATGCCTTGGGAAACTGTTCTGCCAAATGTGGCTTGAGTCTCAATGTCAACAGGATTGTCGACATCTCCCTGCCAAGAAGCATCCGCGGACAGGCAGCTGAGATCTCCCTCTTTTCCCTTCCTTTTCTTTCACTCTGCTGCTCCCATTAAGCTCTCCTCACCGCACTCATCCTAATGGTCCCTCTCTCGGTTTATGTCCTTCAAACTCTTCCCTTTAAACACTTAGTCATCACTTAGCTAAACTACTATATACAAATATAGCTCTTTTGATCTTCCTACATAAATCAATACCTCCTGCCCTTTAATCTTTGTAGTGGCTTTCTCTGAGCTCTCTCCAATTTACTATCTTATCTTTGAAAGTGGGTTGTCTTTTGGGCCTGATTCTCTACAATTTCAAATCTCCCAAAGCCCCAATACCTGCCCACAGCAGGAGGATGTGGTGGCTTCTTGCCAACTCCGTTTATCTTCAAGTGGTACAAAGAGTTACATACAAAGCACCTCTTGTCCCTTGACTGGTGTGGTTCTTTATAAGCAGCCTCAGCCTGTGCTGGAATTGAACTGGGATGTGGCCCAAGCTCGTGTTACCAAGCCAGGTCTTACACGACACTGAAAGCCAAGGCACAAGCCAGCCTCAACACTGCAGTGCCATTTTGGGGCGAAGGACAGTTGTCCCACTTGGGTTACAGAAAGGAATTGCTGCAGTAATTGGTGGCTGTCGAGATGAATCCCACATTCTCCACAACAATATAGCAAATGTGTGACATAGGTACAAGGAAGCCCAAGCTGAGTGAAGGAAAATGAGATGCTAGGAGCATCTGTCCCTTCAAAGTGGGTAATGTGGTCATCTCTTCCTAGGTGGACAGCTAACCCTGCCTGGCTGCTGCTGGGGCTTCTTCATCCATGGTCGGTGGGGTTTGATCACAGGCTCAGCAGGAAGCTGGACCTGGGACACCCGTCCAAGGCGTGCATAGGGTGAGAGGCACTTGTCATTGCTGCGGCAGGGAAGGATTGCCACTTGTCAGCTGCTTGGCTGGAGCCAGGAGAGCACCAGGAGTGTTCTGCTGACGTACAGTGATGTACAGTGGGAAGTAACCTCGCGCCTTGCGGGTGTCAGACACCGAGCCCAGCTCACACTTCATCCCAAGTATTTAGCCAGTTGGTTGTGTTACGTTAGGTAAATAAACTGTCAGTGAAGTGGTCTTGAGCATGTGACTGTGGCTTTGGGACAAGAATTAAGGCTCTCTGTAGCACTTGATTAGACTATTGTACAAACCCTCCCCCTCTCTTTGCCCCTGCTGTTACCTCCAGTTACCCTGGGACCGTTCCATCCCTGGACTGGGAATGCTGGGAAAGTCATTTAAAGCCATTACAGTAAAAAGTACTTTTTTTTTTTTTTTCCCCCTTTCAAATGAAAGGTTTATAATAGCAATAAACCCCTTATTTTAGCATGTCGTTATGGGTCAAATAAAAGCTGGTCAGAGCATGAGACAGAGAATCTCACTGCTCTGCTCATCCCCTGTGGATAAATGTAGTAGTGCTGCCGTGGGCCATATAGCTTAATTAGTCACTATTCTCTGCTGTTCCTAAAAGGGAAGAAAAAAACTTTGCAAAGCCTAGGCAGGCTGTGTCATATTTCCTGTGTTCTTAGAGGTGTTAATGAATTCATTAATCACTTAATGGCAAGGAGGGTCTTTAGGGACCAGCATCACAATTTACTGCTCCCAGGAGGCAGACTCTCTCTGTCACTGATCTAAAGTTTCAGCTCCACTAATTTGTGCCAGCAGAGCCGCTGAGCTTCTGCCTGCAGTCCTCAGAGCACACGCAAACCTCCGAGCACCGTGGCTACGAGGAGCATTGCCGCGGCACATGGAGCAACGGGGAGTGCGTTTGCTGGGTAAGGCATTGCGATGGATAACTGAGGTGTTCGGAGGCTGAGCAGGGCAGAGGAAACTTCTCCCCACCTGTGCGGTTGTGTTGCTTTCATTTTTTATTTGTTTTTTTTTTCCCCACTGGGACAGCCTTCTTGAAAATCTTGGAGTAAAAACTCCTCCTTGCCATAGGCTTGGGAGTGCATCGTGAGCCTCAGAGGTTTCTTGCTGACTTATAGGAAATATAAGCTACGGCAGCGTAGCTGTATAATCTGGCCTGGGACTGCAGGCTATGCCGTGAAATGAGTCTGTGAATCTTTTCTAATTGAAGAACGTCAGGGTGATGTATTTTGACTGAAACTGTCAGTTAAGATGTGAATTTGAATGTTTGCATTTCTGTTCCGCAGAAAATGTTGATTATTTCAGTCTCTCGCCCTTGTTGCAGGAGAGCGGCTGATGCCAAAGTTCCCTACAAAATGGCTCTTTTGGCTTATTTCTAATCACACGGCAGTTCAAGGAGAGGAGGACGCGAACAGAGCCCTGCTCTCTGCTAATTCCCTTCCACCAGCCTGTCATCACTTTGCAATTGCACATTTTTAAAGGGTTTTTTTCTCCCAGCTTTTCTGTTCTCCCATTTAACTTCTGCTCTGATTTCTTTCCCCATCTTTCCTCTCAGTCTGTTACTTCCCCAGACTGAGAGCCAAGGGGAAAGAAGTACGTAAAACGAGGGGTAGCAGGGCGGGCAGAGCCCGTGAGCCATGGCTGTCCGTATGCAGGCGTTTGCTCCCCATCCCTGGTACCCTCCTGGCATTCCTTCCCCGCAGTTTTATTCTGTGCTCAACAGTTATCGCAGGGATGGGCAGGATGAAAGTCAGGAGAGAAGCTACACGTTGGCCTGAGAGACAGGAGAAAGGAGGGAGAGAAAGCAGGAATAGAGAACCACTTCATCCTAGAAAACACAAAGGGAGGCAATTTCAACAAATGCCAGATGGTCAGAATTAACCAGAGGCATGTAAAGCCCTACGTGTCCAACTGTTTGCTTTGGCAGGGATCCTTCAGCTTTCTAAATGAGAGTCTCCCAGGCACCCTCTTCTTCTTGGCCTTCCCCTTCGCTCATCCTCTGGACCTCACTTCTTACCCCCACGGTGGTTCTTCTCTCCTGGGCCTCTTTCCTGGCCTCTCGTCTCCTACTGCTGCCCACGACTGACGTTGCATCTCAAATGCTGCCTTGTGTAGCGGTGATTACCCGTGCATGGGAACCAGTCTTCTCCTATGATGAAGAGGTGTCCCCGTTCAATAGCAGGCTTGTTGAACGTGGGAGCTTGCTGCATGGCCAGGCAGAGGGCATGCAACCTGCTGGGGTATCAGGATTGCTGGGAGTGAGGTGGCTGCAGATGCAGAAAGACCACTGCAACACAATCCTGCAGAAACACTGGAGCACCCCAGCTTTGGGGCTGTCCTTCCCGTAAGCATTATCTTCTTCCTCCCCTCCCGGGGGGCTTGGGTCAGCCTTTATTTTTTTGTTTTGGCTGGAAAGCCAGCAGGATCCCTTGCAAGCAGAGGACCCAGCATGTGCCGCTTACCCCAAGCGGAGCAGAGGGGATCTGGCGTCGTTAAATTCGAGCACCACCACACGAGATGTTGCTCCAGACAATGCAATCAGGAGGGCCCTTGTACACCACAGGCTGAGAGATCCAGCTAACGACGGGGTCTTTTGTGTGCGCGTGTGCTCTCTGCATTCGAAACATTTATTATTCTAAATTGCCTTCTGCACATTTTACAATAATTACGACTAGTGTTTGCCTTGTTATCTCCACAGTTACTAACAAGAATGCCATCATTATTCCAGTCATTAGCAAAATGGATGTTGTTGTCCGGAGCTGCCGGCTGTGGGACTGCTTTCAGGAGGAGGCTCATGCTCTCCAGCCTTGCTTGCTCTGTCTTTCTTACAGGGGGATATTGTTGTTCTCAGTAGGGTTGAACCTAAGGGGGCAAAGGCGGAATGGAGATCACGTGGAGAAGAATTTGTTTGAGGGAGTGCTGGTGGATGTCAAGATTAGCAGCAGTGAGCTCTGGGAAGCTGCTAATGGCAACATCAGTAGAAATTAGAGAAAAAGCAGCCATTTCCCCACACTCCTTCTGTGCTTGGTGTGTCTTAGGTCTGTTCGCGGCAGTACAGTCTGATACCTCTCCCTTGAAGCCCATGTTGCCTGGACCTGAAGAGATGCTCTTGCTCTGATGATGGAGATACACAGATGAAAGGGAAAAGGCTGGAATTAAGCTGACAGCACTCAGCTGCACTAAGGTGAGTCCAGCGATGTGCAGTCCTGTTTTCTGCTCAGTGGCACCCATCTCACCAGCAGCTGAAAGCCCCAGCAGAGATTCTCGACGCACTGGGTCTCCCTTGATACACAATCAAAAAAAGACGGGTTGGGTAGGTTATGGTTTTCAATAGGAGTATTTTTTGCTGTGGCCTTCCTCCCCAAATTTGGCAACCCTGAAACATTTGGAAATTCATTTAGATTTCCCTCATTTCAGGGGGAGGGATATGGGAGGGAAATTGTACCCGACCCCACCCCCTAAAATCCTGGTCTACTTTGATGCCTTCTGTTTCATGTCCTAATGGAAATGTTGAACTTTGTATTTCAACGCTCACATATATTTTTCTTGCAACTTTACTGAGCTGTTTACAGATGTTTGGTGACCAAATGAAACATTTTGTTTAAGTGTCATTCAAACTCATATTACTGTTTTTCTCATTTTAGTAAAAAGGAAACAAACAAAGTATTTCTGAATTTTCCTTCATTTTTTAAAATCTCAGGGGAACCAGAACTGTTCAGTATCTATCTCACTATGAGACTCCAGAGGAAGATCTTATTGGCTGGAGTGTAAAGATAATATGCACAAACACAGAGGCAAGTAACAAGCAAGGTTTTCTTGGGGTTTTTTTCCCCTAAAACACCATTTTTTTGCACCACAGTGCAAAAATTGCCACATTCTTCCATGGTTCATTCTCATAAGGCTTGGTTTCTCAGTGTTTAAAACCTGCTTACCTCTTTGCAGGACAACCATGTCCTTGGTACTTTTTAACTAGAAAATCACATTGTTAGTCCTTGCTTTTATAGGAAGCCAGGGAAAAATTATTTATGGGCATATTTTCCTCCTTTCTAAATGCACATTATTAATTCAAGGGAAGATGTATAATTGTTTCCTGATATTAGGTATTTTTAGGTGTGCTCACATCTGAATGCTAGCGAGCAGGCCTTTTTCCATTACGCTTTGGAAAGAAAAACAAATTTCAATGGGATTGTATTTGTTGAATACTGATTAAAGTAACTAAACAGAATTTAGAGTTTACATGGGAAATAAGGTAGAAAATGTGACTTACTGAGTTAAACTATTTCCTGTATCTTGGAAGCCTATCATCACATTAAAACGTAAATATGATGAAATATAACTTGTAACGCAGATGATAGAACAATGTTCCTTATAATGAAAAAGGAATTTTTCATGTTCTACCAAACTTGGAATACAGCAGAAGAAATAATATACACATATAATGAATGGCCCAAATCTGCTACAAACAAGTCATCTGTGTGTATATTGAATTAATCCCGAAGTGTGATGTTTAAAACTTATTAAGAGTCTCCTTCAAGTCTTGAGTAAAGTCAAAAGGAAAGGTGATCTCTGATTTCTGTGCAAGTCAACTTGTCCCTGAAGATGATGCCACAGAGACAAAATTAGGACAGTTTGGGTGACCCATAGGCCAGATTCACGATGGTGCCTAATTCTTGGTCCAGACCTTCAAGTTCTTCTGGTTTGTGACATGTAGAAAAGAAGATCTTGTTCCTTGGGAGTTGTGGTTCCCAACAAGAAAACCTGTCCTGCCCTGTTCCACCCCTCCAGCTTTCAATGTGTGTAACCCAGAGTGGGTTACCAAGCCTCATAGCTTGGTTTCAGCATGCCATTGATACACAGCTCTATGCTACTAACTCATATGACCCTGATCCCACAGATCGCATGAGCATGGTGTCTAGACATCAGGCATCTTTTGGTGGCTGAAACTCAGATTAAGATGGTGACAATGTTGGGAGGTGGGGAAAAGAATAAAACTGTGAATTACATCTGCGGCTTTGAATGAGGCTGCACCAATAGAAAGGAGGATTGGTTGGAGTAAGGCAATAAATTTGAGTTTTGTGGCCAATAATGTGCCTTTTCATGTGACCCTGAGCAGCCTTTTCTTCTAAGAAAGATCTTGCTATTGCCCTGACTTTGTTATGTTGTCCTTGGGCCATTTTAGTTCACTAGTACCTGGAGGTCACTTGAGAAGTGGACCTTGAGCAGTATGCTCACAGAGGGGCAAGTTTACATTGACAGCTTGCAATGCTGCACCTCTGTGAGCCAAACTAGATGCCTGTGTTGACTTTAAACCATCCAGATCTGTGCATTTGCCTTACACAGTTGTGATCTCCCACAGCAGTGCAAGGTTTAGAGCGAATCTGGATGCTAGCGAAGAGCAGGCAGGGAGCTGTGCTTGAACATTTACTCTGCAAGAAGAAGGGATGGCTGGTGGCCAGTTTGTTGCCATCCTAATATGGTCAGATGTTGCTGAGGGAAGTGAGCAGAGCTTCAGCCTTCTCAAAAAGTCCTTCACTGCTTGGCCATTGCAAAAGAGGGCAATGGTTTGAGCTGTGGTAGGTTGGGGCTTCTACAGGATCAGTTGCAATGCTCTAATGATGCATTTCAGTCTTCTGAATGCTCTCATTGATCTTTGATGCCATAAACCCAACTCCTGAATTGGAGAAATCTATGTATAAATCTGATAATCTTTCTTGGTTGATAATCCCAAGTACTTGAAAAGAAACAAGACTACCATTTGTTGGCAGCACTTGCCTGCACTAGAGAGCCTCCACTGCTGTCCTGCACGTCCTCTGGCATGCAGCACATGGCCTGTGGCCTGGGAATATCCAAGCAGACCCTCTGAAGCAGATTGGACTTGGAGATCTCAGTGTCCTGTGCCAACCCAGGACCTTACTGCTCTTGTTGAAGCACGGGCAGCAGCATTGCAGTGACCAGAGACCTAAGTCCTGTCATACTGGACTCTCCATCCACCTCTGATCAGAGAAG
>Ga0065711_1031751_pt1 | contig 28837 bp, 19 predicted proteins | sample Hoacrofraction12_FD_59098 | JGI IMG/M metagenome (GOLD analysis project Ga0065711, IMG submission 59098) | Hoatzin crop microbial communities from Cojedes, Venezuela - Epithelial fraction 12 v2 (version 2) | ecosystem: Host-associated > Birds > Digestive system > Esophagus > Crop | place... | reverse complement strand
TTTTTTTTTTTTTTTTTTTTTTTGTATTGTTGGTCAAAGTGCTCCATTTGGATAGACATCCACTGTTTGTCTACTGTCAACCCAGTACCAAACACACAGTACCACAGCCATCTAAGAGCTTTGTCTACATGGGTGGTGTTGCTGGCATCTTACTACCTCATCCCACTGCTCAGTGCATGACTAACCTCTAGGTAGGCTAAATTTAGATCAGCTGGTTACCCGAGCATGGCAGGAGTGGCTAAGCAGATTCCCTTGTAGCAAAGGGCTTAGGCAGCCTATTGCAAATTGTGTTCTTTTAAGCAGGCCTGCTTGGCCAAGCACGTAAACATCAAATGCCTTTACCACACCATTATTGTAACTCTTCACACTGCTGTTCAGTAATCTGCCACTGTGGGTTACTGAGCCCATGGAAGGGTGGAGGGACACCTTTTAGAGATAGCTTGTTTGCGAGCAGAGGAGGCCTGTCAAAAGCCAAGAAAACACGGACTTGCAATGCTACCAATGGCCCTAGAATTCCTGAGGAAACACATTTTTTCCAAATTAGATATTGCTAGGTCAGGGATGTTTGCAATTTGCTGCTAGAAGTCGCAGAACCGCCCCCCCGACCCCTCCACATCCACAGGGTCAACAACTCATTGGCCAAACACTTGTTACAGCTTGCTTCACAGTGAACAGTCTCCCTTATTTTAATATCCTTATGCTATATATCAAAGCAAACTCTTCTCTGCCCATTAAATCTGCCTCCTAGGGTGACCAGAGGCAACTTCTAGACAAACATAGCAGCAAACCACCACGTTCTACCAGATGTGCAGCTAGATAGCATAGCAACGACAGAAACAGCTCCTTCAGCAGTTCTGGGATCAATGATACTAACAGAAACAAGGAGCATGCAACACTGAGATGTGAAAGGGCCCTACACAGACGGGCAAGTTTCCCTTCCTCCCGTAAGCAGCCTGGGGCCAGTTACCACAATGTAGTTTCTGAAGTGCAAATAGCTGCAAGATGAAGCTGCAAAAGACTGCGTTACAGACCATCAGCGATGCTTCTGCCCAGTACACATTCGCATAGACACAAGCACGATACAAGCAGACCTTGTAGGACAGTGCGAGGCAGGCAGGCTCAGCTCATCAACGACGAAGTAGAGTCGGCTCGATCCGCTGCTGCCTCGCGGAGGGCGTGCAGGGTGCTTGCAGCACAGCAGGAGGATGCACAAGCATGGTAAAACAATACCTCTCACGACTTATTACAGAAGATTACAAGAAAAACGGAAAATAAGGAGGGAAGGAACCAAAAAAACTGATTTCTTGGAGCAGTGCGCAGGGAGCCCCTGAGCTAGGGGTACATTGAGGGAGTAACAAGAACTGAAGCCCTATAGGTTCAAAATCAACGTAGCGGAGATCATGGCTGTTCTGAATGATCAAGCCAGGGATGTGGATGCATAGAAAAACTCTCCCAGCACTCACCTGTGGAAAAAAACCAGCTTCTCTTCATTACAGTGCTGCTACTTGTTTAGGGAGCTGTGGGGTAATGTCTTAGTAAGAGATGGGGAGAGGGAAGAGAGTTTATTGCTATCACAGCAACAACATATGATTACTGCACTGGAAACATACATCATTCACCACAAAGGTTCTCTCAGTATAAGATCTTCTGGAGCCAAGCAGCCCATGGGTTAGTAGCACTGTGCCTACATAAGGTATAGGTCTTCACATTCACTATCAGTATTACAGCAACACTTAAAGACAATTATGCTAAACAAAACAGAGATACAGAGATGTCAGAGAGAAAAGTATTCACAGTTACAGTGTAAATAGCAGTTTACTGGTTGGCTTTATTAGCTAGCAGAAATTGCTCAAACTTTGGGTTACTGACCTGTTACCTGCAGCACATCAGGTCCAAGGCAGAAGATGGAGTCATAGGCACATCGAGGTAGGACAACATTTCTGAAATCTCTGCATAGTTCTAAAAGCTGCTCAATGTTTCAGTTAATGTGCTTGGAAAGTACTGGGAGAGATGCTGATTTAGTAGAAAGCCCTGGTAGCATGAGTTTGTCTGGAATTATATGTGTTTTGAAGACTTGTCATTTGCTGATCCCACCTGGAAAGGCAAAGTCTCTCTGAAACCTGAGTGGTGTTTGGCCTCTTGAACACCCAGTTCTGTGATGATTATATAAGAATTGTTTTTGATCATATGCCATGGACAGGGCTGGGACCCTCCATAATTAACAAACTATTACAGCTGTGTTTAAAGAGCCAGAGACATTAGTAGGAAAAGTAACACCATGTGTGTTGTTTGGAAAGGGTAGGGGAACTTTAATGTAACAAATATGCTGGCCATGGGTTACACTTCTAAGATTTCATGTACATCCAAACTCTCAAGCCATGTGAGAATACCAGGGAAAATAAAGTTTTGTACTCTTTATAAGGTTACTGTCAAAAAAAAATTGCACATCTACATAAGCTAAAGGGTAATTTTCAAGGTACAGTTGCGTTTTCTGCCATTATAAGGGGGCATCAATCACATCAAGTTTAAGACATTAGCGGAACAAGTTGCAATAGAAATAGGCCTATATTTCTATGGCCCTAACAGTTTTCAGTTGTATGCAATAGAGCTTACATAAAGTAATCTTTGTTTCTCTTCTGAATTTTGCCAACACTTTGCTCCTGGCACAGCATGGAAAACACCCTACACTCTGCAAGGCAACATCAAGTCCTTAGTTTGTCTGTGTCCCATTGACAGGGCTGTCAGAGCAACAGGAGACCCACTGCTTGACATAGCTCCGTGGAAAGTCCTCCCCCTCCTGCTCAAGTGGGATGGATCCACAGTTAGTCTGACTGTTTTGCTCAAATTCAGAGTCAACTGGACTCCCACAGTCCGAGTCCACAAAGCCACTATCAATAGTGTCCAAATCTACGCAGATCATAGGGTAACTGTCACCAGGCCTTGCAATGTGAGGAAAGAAGCCATAGGAGCCTTCACTGTAGGAAACACTTTCACCATCAGGAGAAGGTAGAGAAGCCGGACTTTCCAAATCCCACTGATTAGGCTGCAAGCAAAGGGCTTCTAGGATGCTCCCCATCCCTCCTTCCAAAGACCTTTCTACTTGCTGGTCGGCTGGGACACTTGTACTCCTCAGGTGGTCTGTAGACACAGCTCCTGAAGCAAGTATTTTATCCTGTGTGCTCAGGTCAGCTAGATGCAAGTCACTGGATATCTTGTCTTCATTATCAACGTTTACCTTGGGGTAAGCAGTTTCTCCAGCACTACTGTCTTCCTCGCCGGTACGATCATGTCCCCTGTATGCACGGTTACAGTTGCACTGGCAGTTACAAAGTGTAAATTCATCAGCCACAGTAACGGTATCAATGGACAAATGCCCATATGACCGGTCCCGAGCCCCACTGCTACTGTTCGCACTAGACAGCAGGGACTGGTTACCCTGACCTGGGGCAGTCCGGCAAGACACACAGGGCTTACAAGGCAGGTCGTTTCTCAGCTCACACAACTCCTCCCGTGAGGTGCTGTTGCAAGGACTCATGGTGTAAACTTCTAGGACTTCTGGCAGGACTATTCCCCACTCAAAGAAATCAAGGGTTGTTTTCGTATGGGATGCACCAACCCACTTCTGCATAAGAAGAAATACAGGCAGAGAGGGAGAGAGGTTAGCATCATCAGGTTTGAGGTTCGACAGAAATGATAAAAGTTCTTAAGCTTTTAGAGGAAAAGTCAAACTCTAAAATCACCGACTCCTCCAAAATAGCTAGGTATGAGATGCTGTTATTACCAGACACAAGCAGCTGCAGAACTGGCTCAAGTAATTGAAAATAATTAGCTAGAAGAGGTTTGCATGGCTTTGAAGTTTTCTCTATGCTGCAAAAAAAAAATGCCACTGCCCATAGAAGCATTCCTTCCTGCATCATCCAGATGTCCCCTCCCAAGTCACCAAGTCTTCCCTGCGCTCTTGTCCTGGACACTGCGCCTCTCAGGAAAGATGGTCAGCTGCTCCCCCTATGTGCTGCACCTGCAGCTAACACACACATAGCCCTGCTCTACCACTTCCATCACCTCAGTTGCCTGGGGAGGGGGTCAGGGCAAGGCTTCTCCCCATCTTCTGTATGCAACCATGCCCCAGACCAGCCATTTCTCTCACAGTGAGAAGGAAGCAGGGGCAGGCTGGGGATGGAGATGTCCAAGACCTGTAGCCACCACTTGCTACAGATAACACTTATTCATATGATTAGTGAGTGACACACATTGAATCTTGCCCTTCTGTATCACCATTAGTATTATATTCTGCCACATGCCATGCATTATCTCTAGATCATGAGCCCCTTGCATTCAGTCACATCTGGGAATAAAGGCATGTCTGGGTTTTTCTGATCTAAGAGCAAAGTAAAAGTTTCTGTTCTTTTTGAAGACATCAGTGAATCAGACACTCAGATCACAGCGAACTCTAGGCATGTGCCACTAATGAATGCCAGTGAGTCCTACTAGAGGATTCTGCAGTCCAGAGGCTGGGCACAGCATAGACTCAAGACTTGGTTCTGCTATCTGTCTGATACTTGCCTAATGGCTGAGCTGTGTCAAGGCTGTTCTAAGTGCACCACTTTCTGCTATGTATAAAACAGGTAACAAAGCTGAGCTTCATAAACACTGTGAAGGCTTCTGACAGAGTGCTGCACGAAAGCTGGGTGTTGCCACCGCTGTCAGACTGACTTAATCATATCAGGCTCCTGTCCCAAGCGGCATTTGGCATAACTAAATATGAGCAAAGTATGTGGGAAGGGAACAGCTTGACACAGCTTATTACACTCTGACACAGAGCATGGAGAAAATCTTCATTACAGCATAAAGCACCAAGTCTATTTTAATTTATTTTTAACCTAAGCTACAGAGAGCTTATTATTAAAGCTGTAATGGACAGAAAAGCACCCAGGGTGCAAAAGGTTGTTTGAAGAAACAGCAGGAAATCCATTTCTTAGAATTGAGCAGGCAGAGTATTTCCTATTCCCTCTTGACAGTTCTTTGCAAATTCCCAGCCAACATGAATCTAAGGACCCATGTACACACAAGAGTATACAATGTTCCTCTGGTTTCCCTTCTTTTTATGTCTTACTTTTCCTCTAACATTTTCACTGCTTCCTACCCAATCCAGGACTGTTGTCTGCAGAGCATTGCTATTGTAAATTTCTGATCTTTATTCACAGAAACAACCTAACCACTTGCTCTGATGCATGCAGGATGCAGTTGCATGAGCCCTACATCTTTTGGTTTCTTGCCAGCTGAAAATGATGAGTCTGTTCACATATTTGTGATGTCACCACATCCTTTTGCCACCTCCAGCCTGTGCATCTTGTGCCATGGCTGTGTGGGCAACTGCTGCTTTAATCTACAAGTTTATTAAGTAACTCAGCTTTAGCAATGGAGGCTCATTCCCTTCCCTGCAGCACTGAACAGCCTAACTAGAAACTAGCAAGAATGCAATTCCCACAGAACAGAGAACCCTATGGCTTCACCCTGAGAGGAGCACGGCCCTTGGCATATAGGGTGCTTTCACTTCCACTGTGAGCCCTAGACTGTCACTCTCAGGACTTCCCACACTGAGTCAACCTTGTCCTGGTTCCTTTCCTTAAGGGCAACTAGTGCCACCTGCCTCACAAGAGGGTGCAAGTACCCCTCTGGTACAGATACGGGAAGCCATAATAAGGCTGAAAGAGGAAGGCAGGAAGGAAGTGAGACAGTCACTGCAGGCTTCAGCTTGAATGGCACACGTCCAAGACTACTTGCTTAACCTAATTGCAAACATCAGCCATGCAGAAGTGGGAAAGTACATGAACATCACTAGCGTCCAGCTGGTGTCCCTCTTCCAGAGGGCCTAATAAAAAGCAGAAACTAAAAGCAGACACTGAAGCATCTCTGATCAATACTGCTGTAACAACAGGAACTTGTTCGGAAAGAGGCAGTGATGTCTGCACTCACATGAAAACACTTTTACAGCTTAATAATGGCATTGTGAGTTGCTCTTCAGCTTAACACAATCATTAGTCATGGATGCTCAGTGTTCTTTTACTTTTGTATCACAAGAACTTCAGCAAACTGCAGTCATTGCAAACCATTTTGTCACATGAGCAAGTTTGGCTGGTGTTAAATGAGAAGAGTGTGGGAGGGCTAGACAAAGTTACTCAAAGGTACTTCCTTCATAGGGAGGCAGCTGCACTGTACTATCACACAGCAGTTATTTGCCCCTAAAGCTCTAGCCCTCTTTCCAGGATGATATGCAGAGCTATTTACTCTGTGAGTGATCTGGAGAAAACCATAAGGCTTAATATTGAGCTCATGTCACTGCAGAGGCTGGAATGGGAGATTTGGCTCTACAATGAAGTCTGGTCCATGGCCTTGATGGCAGCATGGGACTGGAGCTTCGTAAAAATTCCAGTTACTGTCCTGGTATCCCTTTATCCACTCCCTTCGGGTACCCAGGCTTCACATATCACATATGAGCTCAGCTAAACCACTGAAACAGCACTTACAGGAAATAAGCAGCACAGATGTGGTATAAAGGCCTTCATGGCATGGAATAGACACTGGAGAGCTGTGGTCCTTATATCTGGAGCCCTTTGGCATTCCCTTGAGATAGATTCCCCCTCCCATTGCCCTAATGAGATTCTCTTGCCCAGGACAGAGTGATGGGCCTTTTAGTTTAACTTTGTCATGTGCTCCACTTGCTTGTGTAGCCCATTTATACCTTGAAATCTCCATTATGCACCAGGTAAAGAGGTTTGAAAAAGGGAGCAGGGTCTGGGATGCAAACCATCTTCTTCCACAAGCTGGAATAGAAAAGAGAAAGGCTTCAGGGTTAAGCACACATTACAGATGCAAAGCAAGGCCTCTCCAGATCCAAATTCAAGCAGCTGAAGTCACCTGCCCAGCCTCACAAGTTAGCAAATGGCCGAGGAACCAAGGATGTCTTGTGCTGTCAGAGCCATCTAATGGCTTTTCTTGTGAGCCTCACAGGAGGTGGGGCCTCAGCCCTCACAACTTGCACACACAATATTCACGCTAAGGAAAGAAGTTCCAATTTTTGGTTCCTGGAAAAGCACAAAGTGCTGGAAATGCATTTTCCCCTCAGGCTGGGCTGACTCATGGTCTGCACAAGAAGGCCAGGACTCTGCCCTGTGCACTGTTTCTGTAGTTGTGCTAGCCCTGTTGCTGCACCAGCCCAGCACCCTGCTCTGCGGCAGCATGCACCACATCCCTCTGCAAGGGAACGTGACTCTCCAAAAAGGAGAGAGGCCCCGGCCAGCACTGAGGGGGCCTGTATCAGCTTTGGAAAGGGGGAGGTCAGCCCTGGCTGGTGCTCCCATATTGCATCTGCAGAGCACAGACAGGACCAGGAGAACAGCCGAGGAGGCTGGGTGGCCCCTGCTCAGTCCCCACGCGCCATTATCTTGTCCCAGCCAGCTGAAGGACAGCAGAGCCCCAGAGAAAAGCAAGGTGCTCTTGGCATTACACCAGCTGGAGACCATACTTTGCTGACCCTCACAGGCGCATAGCTGTGTCTGTGCATAGATATACAAGATGCAAAGAAGGTTGCATGTGAACACCCCATCTTTAGCAAGACAGAATAGGAGCATTTATTCCAGCTTCCTGAAGCACTCTTACCTCTGCTGTTTGGCCAGAAAGGTTGTGACTGAGGCAGTGATTGCCACGATAACACCAAACAGCAGCAGCCATCCTACACCTGCTGTCTGTGTCACTGCTGGAGAAAGAAACAGGGTCATTCCATTTCACCTTGCATTCCTACCCTGGTCAATAAGCACGAGATGGTGAGGAGACACCCTCAATTTTTACCCCAGACTTTCTTAGGGACACTGAGGCGGTCACCTGAGGCCCAGCACTCCAGACATGAGGTCTGAATGAGGATGCTCAGAGAAGACTGCATCAATGAAAGCAGCAGTGCATCAGCTGCCTTATGGCATGGCTGCAAAAACCAACAGCCAGGACAGCTCCCTGCTACAAAGACTCCTGGTGTTTCTGACTCCTCCTGGTTTAGGGACACCTCCATGGACGACCCATGAAGTGAAAAGAGTGCAGCTGTCCAGAGACATGAAGAAAAGGTGTTGACTAGATGAGTGCTTGCTGGCTGCTCTCCGCCAATGAAGGAAAGGAGCACCTTCGAGACCCAGAACTCAGATAATCCCTAGCAAATGGAGCCTGACCCTGCTGCCACAGCACCATGTAATACTACAGTTCAAGCTGCAGATCAACAAGAGCAGGGAAGCTCAGCACATGCTGCTGACATTGACCACATCCATCCTGCCCTGCTCTATTTTAACAAAGACTCCCTATTTTCGTAGCCTCTATTCCACCATGACAAGCACCAGTGTACTTCTGTGCATAAGGTACTGTGCACTCCCTGTGGAGTGGGAGTGGTGGCTACCAAATGAAACACCCATGCCCAGCATGCCCAAACATCAGAGTCCAGACATGGAAATTAGCCCTGAGAGCCGGATCCCTCTCCACTCAGCTGAAGGCAATACTAAGCCCCAGTAGTGGAGGCACCTCTAGTAGATCTCCCCAATTTCTGAAAGCTGCAAGCAGGACCCTGGACATTTGACACTGGAAATTATGCTAGAGGCTGCACTCCTGCTGTGGCACCCAAACCTACAGGCAGCTCACCAAATCCTCTTCCTATGGGCCATGCTGTAAGGTGGCCTTTGCAACACAGCGAGAAGGTCAATACAGACAGCACACATCAGCCCAGGCCTGGGGTTCATGTACTCTGTAAGCAAGCCAGACATGCCTGTCTTTAATTAGAACAAATTCTAAATAGTCTAGTAATTAGATTTGATTAGCGTTCTGGAAGCATTCTCTGACATTGGACCAACTGGAAGGGCAAGGAGAGCTGGTAAATTATACCCCCTGGGCTGGTTTTCAGTATCAGTGGAGGACTCCATTCACTCCAAAATCCATGGTAGCCAGTGCCTTCTCGGGGTCTGGCTCTCACTTGGAACTCATACTCAGTGTTTGCTTGGAGTTCCCATGGCAGGATCACCAGTGTCCGTTTATCTTCATGGACAGCTTTAGTCTTCTGAGTCTGTGAACGATTAAACACCAAACACTCAGGGCTAGAGTGACTGCTCTTGTGACCTTACCCTCACTGCTGCACAGCAAGGAGCCCTACAAAGTAGTCTCCTCTGCTTTCATCTTGGTTCTGCAAGGCCACGCTCTGGCTGGTCAGTAGCTGCACAGGGCCCTGGGGGATCCTTCTATGCAGAACAGTGTGAGAAGCAAATGAACTATCAGCCTTCCACACAGGATCTAGTGCTTCTCAAACAGCTTCTGCTTCTCAATCTTTTTTTTTCAGTTTTGCCTGTTTTCAGTTCAGGCAAGCAAAGAGACACCTTTTCCAAACCATGAAAACCCTTCTTCCACACCAATGCTCCTGTCCTGGCTGTGCTGGCCTCCCCTCTGCTGGTACACTCTACTTGATGGTAAACTGACATCTTGCTTACCTCCCAGGTGTCAGTCCTTCTCTTGTAGCGTAGCTGATATTCCAGCTCCTCATCCAAAAAGTAGAAAGGAGAGTTCTGGTAGATGGTTTCCCACGAAATATTGTAACCCTCTGAGAACACAGCTGTCAGATTGAATGGAGGCTGTGGTTTGACTGGAAGACAGGACGGTGTTACCCTTCAGAACATTACTGCAGACAAGAGGCAGCCCAGCATGGTATCAGCAATACAGAGCTAGTAGGGAGCAAAACTGCGGTGGCAGGGGTGGGCCCTCTTACACAGGACAACATCCACAACATTCCTGCCTCTCAGGCTGAGCAGTCCTGAGCCATGTGCAGAAACTCACACCTCAGCAGCATAGTGTCAGGCCCACATGTTTCTAAATATGCCTTCTGCCTGTCTCTGAACCTCCTCATCACCTAGGGAGCAGAAGATAGCCCAAGGGGCTAATACCTCCTGGAAGATGTAAAGAGTAGAGCACCTTGTTCTTCCATGAAATAGGAGGACTCCATGTAGTGACAGTCACTTGCACAGTTAGGGAAATACCTCTCAGTGTAACAGAGATGTCACGAAAAGATGAGGCTAGTGGACACTGCATAAACTCAGCGAAAATCCCTGTGTTCTAAGTGCCTAAAAGGCAAGATTTTGTATACCCTGTAGAGCATTTTCATATATCAAAAAGCAGCAACGCAAACTCCAGCACTAGCCTGCAGAGTCCGCCACTGAGCTATGATGCCTCTGTATGGGGACATCTAGCAGATACATGAAGCACCACTACCCAAGCTATTGTCTGTCACTGGGGCAAGGGACTTTCCTGAAGGGTTACAGCGTTTGTCAAAAAGATGCCACTTCTTGTGTAAAGTTTAATTTCAGAAGAATTCAAGCAGAAAAATCCTTTTCATATGTCCGCATGGTACCTGCCTGCCTGGCTAACCACCCCTTTTCTTCACTGTTTGCTGCACAACTCGGAACACATCAGCATTCCACCAAGCCAACTATATGATTGCACCCAGTCTTCCTGTCATGCAGGAGAGATGGTTAGGAATTGCCACAGAAAGAGGAAGTGCCACCTCCATTGTGTCTGGGACACCTTGTGCCACCCACAATAATGTCATGTTGGTTCAGGTGTGCACTGCAAGAACCTCCTGGGACTCCTATGGGAACATTTGTGGCATCTACAGTTAAAACAATTTCTCCTGCCCTTTGGATTCTAGCCAAGAACAAGCACTTGCATAGTCTAGGTATGAGACAAACCTAAGGGGGAAATTTATCACTTACTGCTTCATGGGGAAAAGGAAAAGGCTGGGACCAAGCCAGCTTTAAGCTCAGCCTCAAGCATAAGTGTTTCTGTAGTTTACAACAGCAACAATAAGAGCACAATGCTCTGTGTAGGCAAGTGGACACCAAACATAAGCCCGCCACCACCAGCTGCCATGCTCACTCCTTGCCCACACTATCCCAGCAGATAGACATACGGTCAGACAGTATTTATCAAATCCCCCATTTTTGTACTTACTGTTGTCTGCCATATAAAAGCCTTTGGAAATCACATGCTGCCTATCAGCTATCTCTGTAACATCCACTTGGACTTTGAAATCTGCCAAGAGTGCAGTCATGTCCACAGTGCACATGTACTGCGTGTGACTGGTATTCCTGGACAATTGCAGGAGTCTGCAGGCAGTCACAGTATTTTCTGGATCTTGCTCAGGAACCCTAAAACCACCAAAACAAACAAGTCCACATCTATCACATGCTGTAGTTGGACTATTGCTGAATCACCAGGCATAAAAATTAATAAGAAAAAAAAGAGGCAATATGTTCAAATAAAAATTTATCTTTGTACTTTCACAGATTTCCCCCCCCCTTCTATTTGCTTAGCTTAGCATCTTTGAGAGAAGTAGGAACGTGATGCTGAAGTGTTTGTGGAAAGGAAAGGTGCTCACCAGGGCTGTGGCCACTTCCTTGCTCAGACAGAACAGCAGCCATACAGGACTTGGACAAGATGCATGAGCCCTGCCAGCACACACGAGTGGAAGTCCATTGTTAACAGCAACAAAGGGCAAGGTATCCCCAGGGCAGGAGAGAAAACAATGCCAAGGAAGCCAGAGTCAGTGTAGCAGTCAGTGGCAAACACCACAGTCAGCGGACACAGGAACCAGGCATCCTTTGCTAGGGGAGAAGCCAGCTGATAACTGTAATGTGAAGTACCAAGTAAGGACCAGCACGGCAGCAAGAACAAGAATTCTACCTAACAAAGAGGACAGAAGGACACCACTGTGCTATGGCCATGTTAAAAGTTCCTGCTGACTGCACTTTGCTCATCCTACTGCGACATACCATGTTGCAGTGAGGTTATATGAACTGGCACCCAAGTCATTTCTCAGGATACAGGACAGGGTCTGTACATAGTCCACGAAACAAGTGAGGTTTTCACAACACGTAGCTGTAGGTTTGGAAAGACAAAACATGATATCAACTTCCATGGTGAAGCAAGCAGAACTTTATATCAACATACACAGTCCTCAGGGCTCCCACTGAATCTGAAGGGAACAGATCACACTGTGCCAGCCCCCACAAAAGTCTGCAGTCTTGGAGCATGAGATGTGTACAATCTCTACAGGAAGGCGAGCCATTGACAGCAAGATAAGCATCAAAAAAAAATAAATCTATTCAAATGCTGTGGCTGCAAATGTCATGCCAAAATACCAGGAAATGCCCAAATTGTGACTGAATTTTCAAACTTATCTGTCCCCTTTTATACAGTCACTTGAGCAGAGCCACATATTACTTCTACCAGAGTCCTAGCTTATGTAGCACATAAAACAGGAATGATTACCCAATCAAACAGTAGCATATTCAAACATTTTAATGATGCCACTTCTTAAACTGAGCACTGTTGTACAAGTACTAGTTTAGTTTGTGTTTTATAACATCTACATGGCACTTCACACATTAAAAAAAAGGTATTTTAGTAATTCTGTCTCTACTATTCTCTCTGCTTACTATTTTCTACACCTTGATATCTGCAGCATCAACGCTTCTCAAGTCCAGGTCCAGAGGCTTGGAATATGCTTTTCATGGAATTTTGGCAAAAAAGTATTGCAAATTTCTAGTTACTATAATTTCCATAAATCATTCTGATACTGATGTGATAGTCACAATTTATTAATCACTTAAACAGAAACAGACTTCTGAAGAGAACTTGAGAAGCAATTGTAGAATTTACACTGGTCATTAAGAAAATTAGTTAATTTGAAAGTGGTCACGAAGCAGCATTTATATTCTTCCAATTGTTCTGCAGGAGCTCTGCTCACATATCAGTATCTGGTATGTGCTGTACAAAAGCACTGTTGTTCTACGCTTAACACACAAGTTATCTCCCTGGATTTCGAGGCAGAGGAGATGGCAGTAGAATGAGAAATATCTGCATTGGCAAGTCCTCTCCTAACAGCATCTTGGGCTGACAAGAGCCACTGCTACTACACTAGGAGTAACCAAGTGAGGAAAGACCTGTAGGAGATGCAGCATGCCATGCTGATGCAAACCGTGACTACTACAATGACTATTCATCTCTTGCATGTACAGTATCACCCTTTTTTGATGGTAATAAAATTGTAATCATCTAGGGGAAGATCTCAAGGTTGTTACATCCATGCTTAAATCAAGCATGGGTCCTTCCCTACCATCAGGACTGCCCCCAGCCTGATAGGAACATGTTACTTGACAGCCATCAGGCACCCAAATCTGCTGATGGTAACCATGCTGAGAGTTCACCTCCCTATGTCATTCTGCTGCTTGTCTGGTTAGAGAAGCTGTACTCCCTGCTTCCTACCTTCCCTTTCAAGAACACGCTTTGTGTTCAGAAGAGTTGCTTGCATGAGATGAAAGCAGGCCTACTGATACATTAAACAACCACCATGCCCAATTTTACAGTTAAAGAGAATGCTGTGTGCAGAGAACAATCAACATGAAATGCAGGAAATGTGTATTGATGGATGCGAAACGTCTGCTCCATCCTCCAGATCAAATGACAGTTCTCCCAAACAATTTGTCTCTGCATTTACAGTCACAGTGCACAGCAGACATGTCCAATGGACAGTGCAGCCTAATTCTAGGCCAGAGTAAGGCCAAAGGAAAACAAAGTCCAACTTTTCCCACTGACTTCACTCATCACAAAAGTTTCTTCCTAGTCCTGTTGCATCAGAGCACGCACTGCTCTCCCTGCATGAGCTCTGGGCAGCACCCAGATTTGTGTACAAGACCCACCCCCCCCCGCAAAGAGTCAGGATGGCGACAGAAGAAATTTGGGGATGCTTGCTACAGACTGACCCCAAGGCTGTACACATGCTTTATTAAACTGTGATTCAAATTATGTGGTTGTCACTTTGTTTCATTTTGACTTTTTCATTTTACACTGACTTCAGACTTTTGTTCTAAATTTTTCACAAAATTTTAACTTTTCATTTTCAGCCCTCTTTGGCCTAACTTCACTCTCCTACAAAAACGGGGTTATAAAAACATTGCTTTCCTTTAGAGAAAGCAGCAAGTATTAATAAGCTAATAAGCACTGTTAATCAGCATTCTTCTATGCTATTATGTTAATCAGTCAAATGGACTACTATTCCTAGGTAGCTGGTAATCTGCAAGTGTATCTCTGCGCAAGAATCTGTTAACAAAATTAAGAAAAGGACAGCTTTGTACTGGGAAGGGAATAATTAAATGTCCTAAACCCAGTTAGATCTGGGATGCATTGTTCATCCTTGGCAGCTTCAGAAACAAAAATCCAATACTCTTAACACTAAGATCTAGTTTGGTCCAAACTGAAAGTGGGACAGGGTAATTCCCTGGCTTGCGTTACACAAAATCCAGACTAGACATCACAATGGTCCTGTATGGCAGGAAGATACAACTCCAAATTAATCGTTTCTGATAATTTAGGTTTGGAGCAGGTCCAATGCTCTGCCTAAGCAGCAGCATGTAAAATGCTAAACTTGCACCTGTTCCCTCCAGACACTGTTGTGGCTGCCTTTTTCTGTCCAGCTGACCTGTTCAGAAAGTCAGCTCTGAGTCAGCTGAAGCTTGCACCGTGGGCAAGAACCAGCAAGCAAGGGGGAGTGACTGCATAGTGCAGTCCTGAGCAAAGGGGCTCAGACCAGGAGAGGTTCACTTTGCTGTCCCTGGCTGGCCTGCCAACAGCAGCCATAAGCCCTGGAGATCTCCTGGTCTTGGCCACCAGAACCTTTCCTATGGTGAAGTTTTTTTTTTTTTCTGAAGGGGAAGTCCTACTCTAATTTCAACAAGAGACATATCAATGCAAAGCAGGCACTGCCTCTACACTCTCCCCACTGGTGCTGCTCCCTGGAGGGGTATGCAGTCAGGCTGAGCTCTACCCATCTGTGCACCGTCTTTTGTCTGTCCTCCACTGCTCATGGAGCCTCTTCCATAAACGCATCCCATGGAACCCTCTCCCCTGGTACCCTATCTTGTGCCATGCCCATCTCAGCAAAACCCGTGTCAGTAGTCACCAAGGTAAATCCTGTGGGTATACAGCCTGAAAGAGATATCTGGGAACTTACTGTACTGGAATAAAAGGAAGAAGGAAATACTCTGGAGCCACAGTTTGTTCCTCATGTTGGTTCTGACTGGATGTCCTGGAAAAACAACCAAAAACCCAGACACTTTAAAAACCCCAACCAACCAATTAGAAATTCAGCTCAGCTATCTGCTCATATGTTGAGGGTTGAGGTGAAATTAATCTTGCTTTCATTTAAGTGTTTTAAAGTGCCTAATTTAGGCAAGTCATCTCAGCTTTCCTGTAGGTATCTACTCCATGGGCTAAAGGGTGGATGACCAATAGCCTTGCCAACTGGCCATAAACCAGGTCAGTGAAATCTCTGCTCCTTGCCAGAAGCATGTGCACAGAGAAAGCAGCAAAGTGACTGCAGCCTCAGCCTATCCATGCAACAGGAAGGCACTTGGGTTAAGTGCTAAGCCATTTTTTTCTTTATTGGTTTCCTGCAACTAAAAATGGCTTGCAACTAGGAGAAGTGACATTGCTGTGGCTTAAACATCTGTACAGTGAATTAGTCAAATAGAATCTGAATGTCACTGTGGGTCTGTATGAGCAAGGCTTATCGATTTGGCCTACCCATGGTTAAATAAGCATGGAATATTAGTTAAGGCACTCCAGGAAGGCAGACTAGACAAAAAAAACCACACAAACAACAGCCTCTTATGTGGCACAGAAGAGTACAGCACTCACTTCAGGGGAAGGCTGTCTTGACGCAGTTTGGTGAAGAGAACCTACACAAAATTCTTCAGAGAAGAGGACAGCAGGATGTTTATAACAAGGAAACAGCATCACATAAAAATGACTGCTCAGCCCACAGCCCCTGCTCCAAGACGAGGCCTTCAAGCCACATAAAACATTAAGCCTGCATTTCCACGGTATTTAACATTTACAGAAACACACAGATGTGCACAGAAAGACTTAAAATGAGCTCCCTGCAGAGTACTAGCTGTTGATACCAGGTACAGATTTCAGCACTGTTTACTCAAGCTATTCTGAAATGTGCTAGGCTGCCTGGGAACAAGCTTTGGAGAAGCAAACTGTATTATTTTTGGGACAGACTTCTGTCGGCACCAAGTTGCAAGGACACACAGACACCAGGGAGGGTCTACATGCCATGCCACAGAGCAGCGACACTGTCAGTGACTGGACACACAGGAGTGTCTCTGCAGAGCCCCAGAGCTCTGCAAACCCCCCTGCAACAGATTGCACAGAGGCACCTGTGAAAGCAGTAGGAGTGAAGACTGGGCAGAAAGCTGCAGCTACCAAAAGATACCCAGAACTCCTGACAGGGCCTCGTGCAGGTTATAGAATGGTTTGGGTTGGAAGGGACCTTTAAAGGTCATCTACTCCAACCCCCGCTGAAATGAGCGGGCACACCTTCAACTGGATCAGGTTGCTCAGAGCCCCATCCAACCTCCAGGGATGGGGCATCAACCACCTCTCTGGGCAACCTGTGCCAGGGTTTCACCACCCTCATAAGGAAAAAATTTTTTATGATATCTAGTCTGAATCTACCCTCCCTTAGTTTAAAACCACTGCCCCTTGTCCTATCACAACAGGCTCATCTTTCTTATAAGCCCCCTTTAAGGTGGGGAAAGGCCACAATCAGGTCTCCCCGCAGCCTTCTCTTCCCCAGGCTGAGCAGCCCCAGCTCTCCCAGCCTTTTCTCCCAGCAGAGGGGTTCCAGCCCTCGCATCATTGCTGGGGCCTCCTCTGGCCCCACTCCAACAGCTCCACGTCTGTCCTGTGCTGAGGGCTCCAGAGCCGGATGCAGGACTCCTGGGCAGGTCTCACCAGAGCGGGGCAGAGGGGCAGAATCCCCTTCCTCGCCCTGCTGCCCACACTGCTGGGGATGCAGCCCAGGGCACAGTTCGCCTTCTGGGCTGCAAGCACACATTGCCAGGTCACATCCAGCTCTTCAACCACCCATACACCCAGGCCCTTCTCAGCAGGGCTGCTCTCAATCCCTTCATCCCCCAGCCTGTACTGATACTGGAGGTTGCCCCGACACAGGTGCAGGACCCAGGTCCTGAGGTGCCTGTGCCTCCCCCACTGCCAGCAGCAAACACTCAGCAGAGAGAATGCCAGTGAGGCCTCTCCCACTTGGGGAACATTTGTGGTATTTAAAAATTCCCCAGGTTTACTCAAAGAATGAAAGCAAAATAAATTTAGCAGCCACCAAAAATCCCCTGCAGCCCCACATGAGCTCAGAGACTTGCTCTCAATGCACTGCAGTGTCCAGATGAGCTCAGCAAGGCTCAGTCAGGAGGTGCCACAAACACCTCATGGTTGCAGCACCTGAGCCCTGCGGTGGGAGCAGCCATGATGCCGCTGCCCCTCCTTTCCTGCCAAACATATCCGGCAGATGAAGCACATGCTCCAGCTCAGCAAGGAGCCCCAGGCACTCTACTAGTCTCTCTACCCTGCTACAAGTGGCAGGACAGAAACTGTCTTCCCCACACACCAGCCCTTCTTTCTGCATCACACACTTCTTTGAAAAAACACCTCTTCTTGACCCCTCTGGACCCAGTTCTCCAAGTTTTCTCTGTATAATAGCTATCATCTTTACCACTACTTCTGGTGGTGCAGTCCCTGATTACTAAGACACAGCTCAATGTCTAACCCCACCTTGTGCTCCCACTCATCCTTCCACTGCTCTTCTCCAAACTCTCATTCCTTTGAGGAAGGCACCTTGTTATACCGCCATCTGAAACCTGCTCATCTGACTTCATGCTGAGGCTGGCTGCATCATGAAAACAGATGCCCTCGAGATGGGCAGTCTCCTGATGCAGCATCTGCTCGTGACTTTGTCACATTGTGGGCCCTGTTCCTTGCAGCACATTTAGTAGAAGAGCTGTACCAAATGAAATGACCACTGGCACCTAGAGGTCACTAGCCCTAGAGACATGATACATGCAATTGTCCAGTGCCTTTTTAAATCACCCTTCTCCCTGTGAAATATCTAGAACCTATTGTTGCTGGGCTCAGAATATTCAGGGATTCCCCATCTTAGGATGCCAACAATCTACTCGAATGGGCCTATTCCCATAGAGAGAGCACACAGTCCCCAGGGCTGCTACCATTCTTCCTCAGGCCTAGTGCCCTCTCACTGGCTGTGACTGACTGTGACCCAGCATATGCTCTGGACTGCAGGATGGACCAGTGCCATCTAGTACTGTGCCCTGCTGCAGAAGCCCATCTCAGCATCACTCTGTGTTGTGACTCTCACACTCCAGACTCGGCCATCCTGTAAGGCCAAGAAAGGCAACTTGCCCCCTCTTCTTCAGCAGAGGAAGGAAGGATTGGGCCCTCAGAGCTCTGCAGACCCACTGCTTGCTTCAGAATCCAACTGGCAGTGCCCCCAGTGTTTCATGTTCATGATATTTCTCCAGCTCCCTTATTTTACCCCCATTCCTGCCTAAATGGACAGAGTAATAGAAGGGAAGTCTTTGCTGCTTTTGGCTAATGGGCTGTGGTTTCTTTAAGTGCCTTCCCTATTTTCCTGCCTCTGCTCAGAGAATAGTACCATCAATCCAACAGGACAGGAAGGACTGAACAGGAAAAGGTCAAAGCAACAGGCCCAGGTAGCTCACTGGAAAAATGCCTTGTTGAGATACGAGAGGCTGCTATTACACAGTGGAGAGAGGTTAACATAAAGCTGTAATCTAAAAGGAAGCTTCCTGAATAAGTAGCAAAAATAAGACAGAAAAGCAGTAGGATCTGCTAACACAGGTAAAGCAAGGAGACTTCACTTGGGAACCCACTGTCCCATTTCTTACCCTTGTCAGTGCCCACAAATTAGTCCAACGCTTATCTTCTTCACTTCTTACACAGTTCTCCTACCTCAGTGTGGTGGGGAAGGACTGCTAACCCTGAGAGCACCATAGAAAGTGTCAGTGCTTTGTGTGTCTGACCTCCTGGCTGTGCTGCAGGTTGTTATGGCAAGACATGGATGCGTGTGCAGAAGAGCTGGGAAAGATGCAGCTCTGCAGCAGTGTCTCTGTGGTCTTGGATGGCTGAAAGACCTCATGGCTTCACAAAGATGTACAGCAGCCCCTGTTCTGAAGCTTCCTCCAGTCAGGCCCTCTGCAAGCCTCAATCCCAATCTATGATTGAGACCCCCACCATTCCTACATCCCTTCATTTGTCACACCCTTCTCATTTGCTTCTATCTATCAGCAACCTGCTCCTGTGATTGTTCATGTGGAGGAAAAAATGGCAGTGGACAACGAGCAGAGGCAGGAAAGTATTCCCTGCCTGGCATTAGAAAAGTCCTTTCTACCTCATTTCAACTTCTCTGTCTGTGAAAATGGAGACTCCAAGACATCTTCCTTGAAACAGTTACTTAATTCCTATAAAACATCAAGCATTGTACAGCTGCTAAGAATCATTGCTGCAAACTGTAGTATGCTAGGGAACAGTGTGCGAGAGCACAGTAATAAAGTTGATTAGCCACTCACATAGATATGCACACGTACATGATGCTACAAGGTTTAGATATACCAGGAAACAGGAAATAGGACCAATAGACACGTAGACATCTATGAAGATTATTTTTGTTAAGGATCTGGAAATACAGTGCCAAAAGCTGCCAAAGATGGGTGCAGTCTAAGCTCACAATTGGAAGGGTCTCCAGGAAATGTATGCATTTACAAAACTTCCACAAAAAAAGCCTAATTAAAAACTCAGTTTAAATAAAATAATAACAAAAAAATCTGATATTTCCAAGCATGAGAAAATAAGTGTCATAGCTACACCATAGCAAAAAAGAGTGGAAGTCTCTCAGTCCACCAGTTATATGCAAACCCAAGCTTTCTTCTTGGAAAAAAATCATTATCAATGTACAATGCCATCTAATCACAAAGCTAGAGCAACAAGGAGACAGAAGGATTCTCTAGCCATCCAGTAGAGGCCAACAGCAATGACAGCAGGGGCACAAGGGCCATGTCAGCTATAAGAAAGATTTACAGTGAGGTCACAGATAGCAACCAGCAACAAACTGGCAGCGGGAAAATTGGTGGAAACATGGACATTACCTTGCTCTGTCCTTTCAGCTGTCCATTTCAGCCCTCCAACACTTCCATGGCTGGTCTGGCTAAATCATTACCGCAACTTCAGACACTGCATGCACAGGAGCTGGAAAGCAGGCAGATCTCATCAGCACTGAGTAAGAGTAAAGCCTACTTGTGCGCGACCAAGGGCTGTAGTGTATTGGAATACATAGTGATAAATGGTGGTTGACGTCACCACTGTATCAGTATTACTGTGCCGATAGAAGGATGTGGTGAGCAGAGGAGGCAATGAATTCGGGTCCAAACACCCACACAACATTTGTTACTGTATTGCTCTGCTCTCTTACTCTTACGTGAGAAAAAGGTGGGAGAACATATTAAAAAAAACTCACTAGCCTCAGATCTAAAAGGTCATAGTAGGGCTGGTGGAGTTAGAACCTTGCAGTAGGGAGGCATCAGTGTCAAGGCATTAAATGGTTAAGCCTAGCTATATAGTACAGCACGTATCAAACCGGAGACAGCCAAGTACCACTGCACTCTGCTTCCACCTGTCCCTAAAATGGCCCCTGGGACCAGGGCAACAGCACCAATCCTCAGACCACAGGCAGGGAGGTGGTCTGGCTCCTGCACAGCTGGAGGGGCTCACCCCTACCCTGATCTCATGCCTGCAGCTTGTGTGGGGGCTGGGGCTCTGCAGATCACAAGGCTAACGCTGAGGGAGGGTAGATCAGCTCACCTCTGCATACCTTAAAAAGGACTGCAAGGAGCCCAATGTATGCTCCTTGTTTCCTTGGACAAGATGGAAAGGAGCAGCACTATGGAGAGGGCTTAACACGCACAGCATAGTGTGGTGGTAGGAGGGTAAAGAACAAGGAGCTGGAATAACCCAAGGAGACTGCAGCAGTGAAGCAGGCACAGAGCAGCTGGGTGCAGGGTGAGCAGGCTTTGCATTCAGCCCCGACACCTGCTGAGCTGAGGAGCCCGCTGCACAGCAAGAGGAGGTGCAAAGACTTGGCACAGCACAACCCAGCCAGGCAGCCTGGGGCAGCACATGCACAGCCAGTAGGGCCCAGCTCTTACCCAGACCTCAGGGCTCCTCAGAGAGCTATCAGGGAAATTACATATATGGGAGAGTCATGGCTAATCAGTCCAAGTACAATACATTTTTGTAGTAGTTAAAGAACAAAATAAATCCCATCCCTCACGTAGGCACATACAGAGAAATCGCAGGCCACAGAGGGCATAGGATTGTCAGAAGATACTCAAGACAGAAGGTCCCAGCTCCATATCCAACTGCTGTCTCTCTCTCATGTACTGGTAAGATATTTGAAAAATAATCATGAGCTTACTGCTTCCAGCATACATACCATCTGTTTGAAAGGGAGAAATCCAGACTTAAAGGCGGCTAATCCCAGTCTGGAACAATGAATACACAGCTATGTGAAAATTGCTAATAACAGTGCGAAAGAGAAAAGCTCCGATTTTTACACTGATACATAGGCAGGAACAAGGTGAGGTGTCACTATGTCAGTGGATGTTCCCAGGAGATTGTAAGAGTGTTAACAACATGCCAGAGTTTTTACAAAAGGAAGTACGGTATTCTGTGCCATAAAGCAGGCCAGTAGGTCTAAACCAAAAATATTAGAAAAGCTAACATGGGATTCAGTTAATATACAACCAAAGGATCATGATACAGAATAACTGCAGGCTAAGCAGTTATACAGATAATATTAGCACAATAAGTGATTTTTCATTTTTAATAATTTTGAGAAAAACAGGCATTTAGGTGCAATATGTTTAAATTGCCCAAGAATTAAATTAAATTGCCCAAGAAGCAAATGTGAATGGTACACCACAGAAGGCTTGATAGATTCTGCTAAAGTTATTGTTGACCCAAAAGTATTTTGCTATGACCAGAAGGGGGGCAACATCTGTATGTATCTATCAGCAAGAACAAACACACACAAAGGAAATAACAATCAGAGCTGATAATTTTTTTCTCTAGACAGCGAGTGACCCTTGCAGTTATCAAGTTCATGATGTGGGGGAAAAAACCACTACACAAACAGTACTATCTTTTTATTTTCTTCCTATCATAATGGAATTAGAAGAATTTCCTCAACATTGTCAAAGATACAGACTTAGTATAACTCTGGGGTCAAAAGCACCTTCACTGGCTTGTGACATTTAGGAGGAAGATAATCATACATTACAACAAGTAATGAGTGAAAAATAGCAGGACAACAGCTGAGACATGAGTAACAGTGTTCTACTGGAAGAGAAAGCAATAGAAGAAACCACCTCAAAGCTCAGGAAATGGGTGAAATATGAATGAGCCAGGCAGAAAGCGGAGGTGTTAGTCAGCAAAGCAGCAGGTTGGAAAAACAACAAAGCCCCCCAGCTGGCACCCTGTGAGCTGGCACAGGATGCTGCAGAGGAAGGAGGGCATTGCTTTCGGTCTGGGGAATGCTGAGTGCCACCTACAGAGACCCCAGTACCCTGCCCTCCTGCCTCCCTTTTGCCTTTGCCAGTTGTCTCTTTGCAGCCACCAACACGGAGCTCAGCCTCTTGTTTTCCCTGATACACATCAAGTCTGAACCTGTTCTGCATGAAGACTGTAGTAGGAGCACATCGCTTTGGCTCCTGCCAGAAGAAAAGGGCTTACCTTCACAGAGCTGTGACTACGTACGTCTTGCTCACACGGAGGGGATTGAACAGAGGCTTGTATCTTCTCATAGGAAATCACCAGACACATGCGGGTAAACAGAAACAGGAATGACTGTGAACTCACCCTGACCATCTGGAACAGAAACCTACAGCTCTGCTCAGGCTCAGACCCATCACCCTCATCTACACCATGTAAAATGTGCCAGAGCATCTCCCCAGATGCCTCACTACGCTGTATACGCTCAGCCCACAGGAAAGCATGCTCTCCCCAAGACAGCCTCCACGGCACACTCCTCTGAGAGCCTAGACCCCTTTGGATAGGCCACATGCAGTACTCTTCCTCTATATATTTGTCAGTCGTGCCCCACAGCTGGGTTCCTGCAGCTTCACAAACTAAGCAACAGCCTTTTCTTGTCTGTTCAGCTGATGTGTCCCACCATCTCCACCCTCCCCAATCAGAGCCATTCTCAGACTGGTCCCAGGTCACATCTTCTGCGTTTATGCTTCCAAAAACCACTGACTCTGCATGAGGTCAGCAAGTCTATCACGTATTCCCACAGCCCTCACCTGAGTCAACAGTACTGGCAGAACTCACTGCTCCTTTCATGCAGGTTTGCAGAAACTGACCCATTTTGAGCCAACATCTATCAGCTTGTTCCCAGATCTCTGCTCACTAGGATGCACCAAGACCACCAGAACTCTGCTGCTGGCACACAGCTATTTATGGCAAGAGCCTCACCTGGGACTCTGGGATCTTTTTTTTTACCACAGCTGTCAAAAATGAGCATGCCCCACACATGCTACCTGGCCACAAGTGTTTACAGAAAGCCTTCCACACCTGGGGCTGGGTACAGCAATTTAGTGTGCCTTGGACAGCTGCTGGCATCTCTAATATGGTGAAAACCACACAAGCTGTTTTCAACCTCTGAGTGTGGAAGCACGTTCAAAGCAAAAGCTGCTGGCTCACACTGCACGCTGCCTCCATGTGGGAAGCAGTGAGCTGCGGGAGGTGATTGCATGGCAGACCACAGACTCCAGCAGCATTGCTGGCTCCATCCCAAACCCACAGAACACGCAGTCCCAAGAAAATTAATGGCTTCTCATGTCACTGGCAGGGATGTACCTTGTCTTCATGAGAAAAGGTGGGATGAGGGTGCAGGATGGACAAACAGGCGGTTATGAGAAGCACGTTGCAATATGTTTGGGTGTATTAACAACATGGGTGTATTAACAACATGGGAGATACACAGGGTTTTCACGCAAACAGATTGCTTCAAAGTAACCAATGTTTCCAAAAATTCAAAATACATTTATACACAGAGGAGCCAAAAGGCTTTGTGAGACTTTCTTGGGACAGTCCAAGTTTTGTGAAACTATGACTTTGCTGTGATGCTGGTAGGAGTTCATTGTAAGGTGGCAGAAGGCAGGAGCTTGTTTTGTCTGAGGCTACAAAGCCCAAAACATGGGATTGAGTCCACATCAATGTATCTGCATCCAAATCAGCACTGGTAAACATTTACTGTACTCAGAAAGAAGAGGAGTCTGAAGGTTGTTCCTACAAAGTGTAGGGGCCGGGGGATTCCGTGGTCCACAGTGGCTTTGGATGTGGTGTGAGGCTTTTGCTCGAACAAGGAAGCTGCTTGGATCCCCTGGTTGCTGTTCTGTGACCAGCTCTGCATAGCCTAGTTTCCACACTCCTTACCCTGCCACTGTTCATATACAGAAGCTGGAAAGTGACCTGCTAGGAGCAGCAAGAAGCTAAAACAATAGCAGATAGCATGCAAAATAGAGCCAATATGGACAGCAGTTGAATGTGTTGATCCTTCACACTGGGGAGCTCAGCTGGAGGCTTTTAAGGCAAGTCCTAAGCACAGGAAAGGTGGCCTGACCAGAAGGGGGAACAATCCCTGATGCTTCCAGATGACACTGCCTGTTGCAGGGGTCCAGCACAGCGCCAAATAAGGCCATGGAACAGGTAGTGCTGGCTAAACTGTGGGTCCTAATTCCTGCCCTGCGGAGGAAACAAGGCAGCTGATGGCTCTGTTGCCTTCTTCATGTTGTGGAGGAGCATACTTTGTGCTCCTTGGGCCCCTCAGGGAGGCAGTGGGGGAGCACACCACCCAGCAATGAACTGCCCTACATAACCTTCAAGACAAGAGCATGAAACACATGCACTGGGTACTGAACACAGCACAGCATGAGCCTGCCAGAGTCAGCTTCTCAGGACCTCTGCTGGCTGCTCACCAAGGGCCAAGAGCGCTAACTTCAGGGCCAACCACAGCCAGTGCAGACCTGGTTCTCATAGCAGCTCTCTAGAGCATCAAGACAAGAACTGGGGACTGGTTACAGCCCTGAGCCAGGTGTGGAAATTCTACCCCCAGAAGGCAGTCCAGTGCTTTCTCACCCTGCTATAATTCTTGTTGCTGTGTGGGTGGCTCACTCCAAGTGAAACCAGCAGTGGTTGAGCTGGGGAGAAGCAGCCAGCCTCAAACTCTTCAGCTCATAGCAAATTTCCCCATGTCTACGACTTTGGGAAACAGCAGCAAGTAGGAAAGTCCCAGTGGTATGTTAGTCACCAACTCAGTAACCTTCAAGCAGAGGACAAACACCACACCTCTGTGAATGTCCTGCTCTTATACGATGGAGCATAGACAGGACCATGGAAGCAGCTGATCCATCATGGAACTGAGACAGGAGCTCCTTTGGACACCTGCCGTGCCATGCATTGGGGCAGGTCTAGTGCAGTCATCCCTCTATCAAAGACAGGCTGCAGGTCACAGGCTGGTACTATATGAACTCTTGCCATTACAATTGCCCCTCTGGATTCAGAATACAGAATTCTAGGTCTCCTGCACAGATGGTCAGAGTTTTATAGAAAGTATTGTGGCCGGGAACAAAAAAAAGAAGAAAACAGCTGCTCCTCCCCCCCTTGCAGCTAGAAGGGCCACAGCAGTCAGTTCCCCACTCCATTCATCTAGGGCTGCAGCCAGTTTTTCTTCTCTTTCATCTTGCAGTCTTGCTGGAGGGGCAAAAGGTGGCTGTGTGGAAATTTCCATGTCCTAGAAAGCCACAGAAGGGACAGGGTGGAAGCAGGACAGCACCAGGGACAAACAGCTTGTCAAACGAATGAGAACAGTCAGGACTGGTGCTGCTGATTGCTGTTATTAGGTACTCTGGGAAAACACACCAAGATACAGCAATTTAGTAAGCTTTAAGTGTGTTAGTGAGGTACCTGTAACGTGCCCTCTTCTTTGCTCGGCTGTTTTTCTCCTCTGCTTTGGAGAAATCTGCTTTGAGAGACGATAGTCCTGCACCTGAAAACCAGAGCGGTTCATTGGTCTCACTGTTCTGATTGTCAGCAAGTTCATGCTGAGCTGTTGCTTGGCTTCCGACCTCATCACCACAGTCTAGTCAATCAGAGGGGCCTTGAGGGCTGCGTGCCATGGCTGCAACATCTGATGAAAAGCTGACAGCATGACATGGCTGCCTCAGTCATAGCAGCGTGGTGAAAAAAATTAAAATTCCGGGTAATGTGTAATCATGAGGCATCACCACGTGGGAGCCTGGAGCGGACCTTGTACTCAGCAATCTGCAGAGGGTGGGAAATGATCCATGTCTCTGTGTGTGCACCTGTGCATGGGCAGAGTTCCCCTGAGAAACAGTCAAAACCACCTATTATTTGTGAAAGTAACTGTATGCAAAATTACACACTTTGGAAGCACCTCTGTCAGAGCTAGAATATGAACTGCACAAATCATGCTCCCTAAGGAGTTTTCTACAGAAAACACATGGCTAGGAGAAAGCAAACTGTCCTCTTGGTCTCTATTCACTAAGTAGTTTTGTCACACAATTCCACAGTCAGAGGTAAACGTTAGGGAGCAGGGTTTTGGAAGTCACAACCGCCTCATTTGGTTCTCTCACCCTTTGTTCCTTTGGCCATGTCACTACTAGAATGCAACAACTAAAAGAATTTGTTTTCTTAGATAAGGTTTGTAGGTTATGATGGATAAGCACTTGGACATCCTTGCACCCTGCCTCAACAATGCAGGGTCCCAAAACAAGATGCAGAGACAAGTTATTTAAAAAGCCAACTCCTCCCTCACCCTAAATTAACTTGTCCCTAGCTGCAAGAACTCGACCCACATCCTCCAGCTCCTGCTCCATACTAGTCTCACCCTCATCTTGTGGTTATTGTTAGTTTTCCACAGGCAATGACAAACCTCGTGACTGATAGGAATTTGCCAACAGCTGTTCCATATAGGTGCAGATTTCCAAGGAGCTAACACTGTTCAGAAAGAAGAAAAAAAGACAAGGCTGTGGCGTTCTCTGCAAAGGAAACACAGTGTATCAGAACTAGTTTCTCCTGAACTGGGAATACACCTGCTTTTCTCAGGAACTCATTTTACTCATGGTGAGTCAGGTTGCTAATACTTGGTAGGCAGCCAGGTAAGAAAGATATCAAGGTGGAGTGACTGCGAGTAGTCAATGGAATTGTAATTAGGCTAAAACTTGGCATAAGCCTCCACCTGCACTTCAGTCTTACAAAACAAACCAAAAACCACTGAAAATACCCTTACTATGATCAGTAATTCTCTGTCCCGGTAGGAGCCCTCTGCTAGCTGAAAAGAACATGCTTGGAGGGTCCCAGCCTTCAGGAATGAAGTTCCTGTCTCGGGAGGGGAAGCTGCCATTGCAACCACAGACTAGTCCCCAGGAGGTGTGGCTCAGGTCAGAACGCCTCGCTGGCAGTCCTGAGAGCCAGCCCAAAGTCACAACTCAACACGCTCCAGGTAGATCACCATCTCAGCCAAGACACCTGTCATTTGAAACCTGCCTGTGTTTTATAGCTTGGCAGTAGCTCTGGATGGCAAAAGTGGAGGATGGAGCATGTACTTAGCTCCCACTGCAGTCATGCACCGTGCCTACTGCAGGACGGGGAGTGAGCTGGCCAGCTGCGCAGCCAGCCCGTGTTTATCACCAGTTCTGGGTTATGCAAAAACACAGGAATAGGGCTCTTCCTTCTCAAAGAGGTACAGTTTTATTTCACCAGAGAAATACTGAAAGGAGACAAGGGGAAGAATACCTACACACATAAAGCCATCCAACAGAAATGAGCAGACAGGAGGGCATAGCTGTGCAGAAGAAAAAAAGCCAGGGAAAGGCAGAATGAGGCTCGGGCTCAGCAGAGAAGTGCTGCAGCACACAGCTTTCCAAACCTGGCCTGAGCAGACCTCTCCTGGCTGATCCATCCAAGTGCAACCCTTCCAGGAGGATTTCACAAAGAGCACAAAGCAGAGGGCAGTGGCAGAAGGGGAAGAAAGCACCACTGGTGTCCCTGCCCCTCCCTTAACAGTAAATAGTGAGTAATCCATTCTGGGTAGCTGCAATAACTAACTGTGGGCTTTTACTTAAAATTGATTTTGCTTGGATTTAGGGAAGTAAGTCAGCTTACTCATGAGGCAGACAAAATCACAGAATGGTAGGGGTTGGAAGGGACTTCTGGAAATCATCTAGTCCTACCGCCCTGCTAAAGCAGGTTCACCTAGAGCAGGCTGCACAGGAATGGCTGTAAACCAAAAGAGGGCAGATTTAGATTAGATATTAGGAAGAAATTCTTCACCATGAGGGTGGTGAAACATTGGCACAGGTTGCCCAGAGAAGCTGTGGATGCCCCCTCCCTGGCAGTGTTCAAGGCCAGGTTGGATGGAGCTCTGAGCAACCTGATCTGGTGGAAGATGTCCCTGCTCATGGCAGGGGGGTTAGAACCAGATGATCTTTAAGGTCCCTACCAACCCTTACCATTCTATGATTCTATGACTGTGTCCAGGCAGGTTTTGAGTATGTCCAGAGAAAGAGACTCCACAACCCTTCTGGGCAGCCTGTTCCAGTGCTCTGCCACCCTCAAAGTAAAGTTCTTCCTCATGTTCAGCTGAAACTTGCTATGCTTCAGCTTGTGGCCATTGCCCCTTGTCCTGTCGCTGGGCACCACTGAAAAGAGCTTGGCCCCATCCTCCTGACACCCACCCTTCAGATATTTATAAGCATTTATAAGATCCCCTCACAGCCTTCTCTTCTTC
>Ga0065711_1031750_pt1 | contig 28838 bp, 19 predicted proteins | sample Hoacrofraction12_FD_59098 | JGI IMG/M metagenome (GOLD analysis project Ga0065711, IMG submission 59098) | Hoatzin crop microbial communities from Cojedes, Venezuela - Epithelial fraction 12 v2 (version 2) | ecosystem: Host-associated > Birds > Digestive system > Esophagus > Crop | place... | reverse complement strand
CCCAGGATCCCATTGGCCTTCTTGGCAACCAGGGCACACTGCTGGCTCATGGTTAACCTGTCGTCCACCAGGACACCCAGGTCCCTCTCCACAGAGCTGCTCTCCAGCAGGTCCACCCCAGGCCTGTACTGGTGCATGAGGTTGTTCCTCCCCAGGTGCAGGACCCTGCATTTGGCTTTATTGAACCTCATCAGGTTCCTCTCTGCCCAACTTTCCAGCCTATCCAGTTCACGCTGAATGGCAGCACAGCCTTCTGGTATATCTACCACTCCTCCCAGTTTGGTGTCATCAGCAAACTTGCTGAGGGTACATTCTAACTCTTCATCCAGGTTATTGATGAAGAAGTTAAACAAGATTGGGCCCAGTACTGACCCCTGGGGGACACCACTTGTCACCAGCCTCCAACTAGACTCAGCGCCGCTGATGACAACACTTTGAGTTCTGCCATTCAGCCAGTTCTCAATCCACTTCACTGACCACTCATCCAGCCCACACTTCCTCAGCTTCCCTAGGAGAATATCATGGGAGACTGTGTCGAAAGCCTTCCTGAAGTGAAGGTGGACAGCATCCTCGGCTCTCCCTTCGTCTACCCAGCCAGTCATGTCATCGTAGAAAGCTAAGGCTAAAGCTAGGCAGCACAATAACTTATTGCCGTTTCTTCCCCCCTGCCTTGTCTATGTGTTGGTTTACTTTTTGAGCTGTATGTTATTAGGAGGGCAGGGAGAAAGGAAGAATGTGAATTCTAGCTATTTTGGGTATCTATTGATCAAGATGCACCTAGGTTCTCACTAGAGACTCTCAGTTCCATGGCCTTTGACTCTGTCAGTTGACTTTGTCAGCTTCTCTTGTTTTCTTCTGTGACTAAACCACTGTACAAGGGTCAGTATGTCCTCCTGTTTTTCCTTAAGAAAGTGCTACAACATCTTTTGATACAAGTTAGTTTGAGATGTTTTCCCTGGAGATGTTATTTATGTTTTGTTACTGGAGTTTCAATCCATTGTGATTAGTGGCTTAGGGATCTTTTTTTTGGTGTATTGTCTTGCATCTCAAGACAAAAACCCTACATATTTAAGTCTTGTGCAGCAGAACAAGCTTCTGTCACTTCTGTGCCCAAGAAAACAGTGACTCTTCAGAACAGTTGAGAATAGAATGAAAATGGGGTCTCTCTACCTTTGTAGAAAAAGCCTGTAAATGTAAATACAAAATGGTAGTTTCCTTGGTTTTATATACAAGCTTTGGTAGCTTAATAGAAAGAAAAATATCTCTTTCCCACTTAAAAGCTGCAGAGGAAGGAGGCTTAAAAATAAAAAGTGGTTTGCTCTCCATTTGAAGTCCATACTGCCCAAAAGGTAATTTCTACACACCCCTTTCAGTTTAGTTCCCAATGAAATTCCACAACTTTTTTTGCGTTCTCTCCCAGTAAAAGTCTGACTCCCAGTCTAGACCATGAAATAGTGAGGAAAGCAAGGGATTTCCTATAAAACCTACATGGAAGGGCTCTTTGTCTCCTGTGAGCATCCATTTGTACCAGTTGTGCAGAGTACTATTGAAATGGGTGAGATGAAAGCAAAGGTCCTGGCAAGGGAATATCTGAGGGATTTTTTTTCATGGATGATCTCTTCCCACCAGATGCTTTCCATTTAGCTGTAATGATATGAACATTGATAGCTCTTTGCCAGAAATCCACAAAACTCTGTCATATGACCTTCATTAACAGCATTAAATGTTTTGAAGACTGATACAACCCCCTCTGGGCTATGTCACTGATTTTTTACGTAGTTAGCGGTCTGAACCAGTAGCAGCCAGATACAGATAGTTAGAAGTCTGATTCTTTCCATCCCATTTTCTTCTCTTCCATCTGAGACATGGATTGCCTAGGAACTTCTTAAAACTACAGGAGTTTCTTTCCTTAGCTCTCTGAACTGCATTCCACATTTGACATTGGACTGATATTTTGCTACCCCTAGATAAGAAAAATTGATGTGGGGAGGCTGGTTCGCTGTTCTGCTCCTAGAGCTTGCTGTTAGTGGGATGAATGTAAACTTTACATCTTCAACCTTATTTTATCTTTTCAAAACAATACAACCTAGATAACAGCAATGTCAAAGCAAATTAATTCCCCAGATATTTTATAATTCTGAACTTGCAGAGAGTGCATTTGATGCGAGAACGTAAGTCAGGAGTTTATCAAGGACTAATACTTATGTCTGTACAGCAGGATGTGCTGTTGCCATAGCAGCAATCAATCCACTAAATAGGGAGCAACATAAACTGATTCAAAGGCAAAGGGTGCTTTAGGTCAGGGAATAACGCTTCATAAAAAGAGAGCCTTCTCTGTGACTTTTGGTGGTTGTTTTGCTTTTGTGAATGCACTTACAATGCATAGTGAGTAAAAGCCCGACTGCCACAAGTGTGTTAGGACTCAAAAGCCCTTGAAAATAGTGAAGAACCAACCCATTTACAGCACTTCTTTCAGCTCCAGTGTCAGCTGTAGAGCAGTGCAGGTAAGGTGATGAGGTCTTGCTTGTTTTATGTTATTTATGGGTGCCTTCCTCTCTAACTGATGAAAAAAACATTCCCAAGTTGTTACATGAGTGCTGCCCTATGCTAGAATTTGGATGAGCTCACACTGAAATGTTTGTCTGCCTTGAATTGTGGGAGTGCCCGCTTGCCTCTTGGAAATGTCAGTGGTACTTTTGGTAGGTATGCACACACATAAGTGTGTGTGTATATGTACAGATATTTTTAAAGAGATAGTTTACTTCTGGAGAAATTGAGTCACCGGGAAGTCAAAATGTCAGTGACAAAAGAAAAAAAACCCACCTGTCTATATAAGTCTACGGATGCAAGTACTGAGGAGCTGTTGATTGTCTCCAATTTCGCTATGGAGTGCGGGGTTTCGTTCTGGCTTCATTCTGCTAAGCGCTAGTGAATACGCAGGAGCATATTCAGTAGAAAATATTGCAGCTCCTGAGGATTTGGCTGTGATGTGACAGCCACCACATCACGACGTGAAGCTCTGGTGCCCACAGTTCAAGGCAGAGGTCAATAAATGGGACTGCTGTACCCTCAGCAGTGATGTGTGTCTCGTTAAAGAATTAGATAACCTCCTTTACAAGGAAACAATAAGGTCAATCCATTTAGATTATGAAAGGAAAGATTAATGAGTGTCTTGGTCAGTCTTCTAATTTAGTGTTCTACCAAAGCAAAGGCAACCAGCACTGCAAAGATGGGCACATCCAGCAGCTTGGCTGGAAACTCCTGCTGTGAAGATATTTCTGGGATCTAGTTCAGCTTCCATGCCAACTTGGCCTCTGCTCAAGGCGAAAGGAAGCAAACCCATTAAGATGATGTTTCTCTTTTTTGTATAAGCTAAGAACATCTACCCATTAATGTTGAGGCTGCAGCTACTGACTTGGGTCACAATGACTCAAGACCCGCTGAGAAACAGCTGCAATTTTAGGCCTCATTGACCTGGCTGAGTATCAAACCACTGACCTAGTGTGCAAGCTTGCTGTCTATATCTTATTAACTGCCCCCACAACCATCAGTGCCACATGTTGTTTTCTTTAGGAATTATCCCTCATTTCAATTTCATATCATGGCGTGACTGTGGTATTCCTTTCCATATACACACAGAACAGCAATACAATAAAATCAAGATTTATCTCCTAGGTAATGTATTTTTATAAGAGCAGTATTATTTAGTACTATTCTTTTTGGTAGCCTGATTACAGATTTGGCTGAGGGATTCAACTGAGAGCAAAGCATGCTATTTGAGAGTGCCTCGAATTAGTTATTCACCTGTCCCTATAAACTGCTCTCCACACAATTTCTCTCTAAGTGCATGCTCTGGTAATGTGATGAGTTTTGTGGCATAATAAAATTACCTGGGTGCCAAAGTTATTGACAGCAGTCTTCCTGGACACAGAGTGGTTTCTCCCACGGTGCAAGGAGCATAAAAGAACGGTGCCTTCTTCCAGCATCTGCGCTGGTAGCTGAAGTGTGAGGTTACTGTATGAAATGTCAGCCTATACTTTTCACCCAGTGATCAGTTCTGGTGCCAAGGTTATTTTTTTACTCTCTTGTTTATGTATGCCAGCTTCTGGTTGTGTTTATTAATTTTTACTTTGTAAAACTAACAAAAATACTCTTACGAGGAAAAACAAATGAAAGGCAGAGTGGGGGTAAATGAAGTAGCAGAAAAACTAGAACTAGGAGACGATATTACTCTTCACCGCAGTTTTCACCTCCTTTTTTCCCAGATTTAAGCATTAAGACAGGAAGAAGGCATGTTTTATGATAAGGCACTTTCCTATATTTAAATCATATTGAGGAGGCAAATATTCATATATATTTACTGATCTTAGAGCTAAGATACCACTAGTTTGCCCCTCCTCCCCTTCCCCCCTGACCAATGTCATGCTTATTCCTTTAGAATGAACATGTTCCCTGTTCTAAAAAATTTCTGACACACATGGTCTTGAAAGGTGAGGGAAATGGCTCTGTAGAAATGACACAAGGCTCTGCAGCGTGTCAGTTTGCGGAACATAATCCCTTTTTGGTCTGCTCAGCCTTCCTTCTCTATCCCCTTTAAAAAAGTATTATTTTGCAATAACTTGGGGTAGAAACGTTTGCATTAGTATCCCCTGCCTGTGGTAGGGAGATCAGTTTGGTGAGAGCTCTCACTGTTCTCATCGCTGTGTCCCATATACTGCTCTTCAAACATTTTCCTTGCTCTTGCCTCCTCGAGTCAATCTCTCAAAACTGTTTGTCATAGGTATTAATGAGAAGAGGTGACACTGAGCTACTGGTTCCGTGAACAATAGAGACATCTCTTCTGGGGATTATTTTACTCGCATTACGTAGCCTACAGGGATCAAATATTTGTTGCTCTTGAGATTCACAAGCCATCTCCCTGTCACTGTGGTGTCTACTGCATATGAACAAAAATTTTTCTCTTTGCCTGGACCTGGTCAGTCCTTCTTGCCTTACCCTGCTGTTTTGCTAATTACCCTTTCACTTGTTATCATAGGTGACAGAAAGAACATTGCAAAAAATTTGTTTCAGCTCAATTATCGGAGTTCCCAGAAGGCATCAGGTGTTTATCAGTTGATTACAGACATCATTCTGGTAATTGAAGAGCTACCCTTAATCCTGACAGTGAATAATTCTGGTCTTCTTTTCTGACATGCTATTTGCTTACCTCTGTCCCTCCCTCATCTCTTGGTAAAAAAAAAAGCTTGACTGGCTATCTATAGAGCAGGAAGAATCAACAGCAGTTTCCAAAAACTCCTGGAGAACTTGCAAGCAAACCCCTCTAAACAGCAAATTTTTAGCTATGACCCTGGGTGGGGGTGAGGGAATGGATTGGAAGCTTCCAGCAAGCTCTTGCAAACTGAGGATATAAAAACCCTTGTTTTTTCTAATAGGTAGGTCAGCCAAGCATGAGATTTTCTCACTGTAGAGAAAATTACCTGTCCACAAAAGCAGTATTCTGATATTTTAAATTGAAGAATAGGCAGGGATTTAAACTTTTATCATTGGGATCATTTGCTCAGTGATGTTAAGCTTGAAAGACTCTTAACATAACTCGAGTTTACATGGTACTCTTGAGCTGGTGCTGTTTCAGGTAATCCTATCATTTGAATTCAGATGCAGATTGTACATTGTGTTATGCAAATTGCATGTGTAATACACCGAGTGTTGGCACTCCATCCCATGTCCCATGTAGCCACATCAATGATTTAAAACAACCACCCTCAGCTGAGAAGCCCCCAAAAAGCTGTTTATACAGTGGTGGGAGCAATCCATCCTAAAATATCAAATCCTTTCTAAATTTGTGTAAAAATGTTGCAGTGCCAAACCTATGACTGATTTTTTTTCCTTGCTTTCATGATTTGATGATGTGTTTTCCATATGATGATACCTGCAAAGTTAAGAAGACCCATTAATTATAGTTTCCCAATATAGTAAGTTCCTGCAAGTGGATGTGCAGTTAAGCATAGGCAAAATGTTCTACTAATATTCAGCAACATATCATTATACTTACCTGCAGCAGTTTTAGCCTTTGTTAAAATTTCTTACTGCATAAATGAAATATAGTGGGTTCAGTGCTAGCTGAACTGACTGAACTAACTGAAAGTTGTTCCTGCCGATCTTTGTGCTTTGGAGGAGGTGGGACTTTGTAATGCTGACTTTTCACTGTAATAATGATGCAAATTTAAGCTAAACAAAATTTCTAAATTTGAGGTTGTTGTTTTTGTTTCCTGTACTGCTAAGAAAATATATTTTTGTCCTAACATGGTACAATTTTGGATAACTGGAATTAAAAACCATATAATATTGGAAATTCTAGTTATCTTCTTTCCTATTAGGCAACACAGCCAACATTTCCAGTGTCATAGTTGTGAAGCTGTTTCCTAGCTGGAAAGGTGACTCTGTTTACTGGGTGATGCTTTGTGATGTCAGGTTTTGGCATTTGGGCAATCCAAGTTTAATAGCTGCATCTGACCTTGGACAAATCTGAACCCATAAGAAAGATCTAAGATGCTTAGTGGTTTGAGCAATATTTTTCACTACACTCCAGGTCTTCAGTTTTGCATTGCAGATTTTTTGAAAACTTGCTTTTCCTGGGATACCCAAGGAAAATTATATCTTTCTGGGTTACTGTGCTTCCACAAGGAGAACAGGGAGAACTTTCTATTTTGTAAAGACATCATAAGGTTTGGGACCATAGGATCTGAGGAGAATTCAGACCTCAGGAGGTCTCCAGTCCAAACCCCCACCCAGAGCAGGCTCAGCCATTGGGTCAGACCAGGTTGTTCATGCATGTAACTTGTGAGGGCTGGAAACCCCCCAAGGAGGGAGATGGCAACACCTGCCTGAGCCTGGCCCCACTGGGGGGAAAAGGCTTTCCCTGAAATCCAGAGTGAACCTCTCAAGTTTCAGCTGATGTGGCTGCCTCTCACCCTCCTGCCAGATACCTCTGAGGTGAGCCTGTCCCCATCCCCTTGCTCTCCTCCCTGGAGGCACTGGGGTCTCGGTCACTGCAGCAAAGCCATAGTTTTGTGGCTGTATGTGGAGCTCCCGTTCCTTCAGGTTGTTTCCTTTCTATGTGCATTTGTGTGCATACGCTAGGGTGAGAGCTTTCTGCCTGCAATACCCCTTCTGAGGTCTCTCGCTCCTTTTACCCTGCACCCTGTGCTTTCCAAGAAAATTGCGCTGTGATTTTTCATGTGCTTGATGATCAGACCTTCTCATGTGCCAGTCACTTCTCTAACTCTAGAACAGTTTTGCAGAGAGGCTTAGTTCGGTTACCTGTACATCAGTGTTGTAGTGCTGGGACAAAATATACCTGTGACTTGACTACTGGGCCTTTAGTTTCCTGTCTGTTCCTCGTCTCTCTAGGGTGTCCTCTGCCTAGCCCTGGGGAGCCTGCAGTTTCCTAACCACGATGGAGCAGCCTGGCTATTCATGTTTGCTCCCGTATGACCATATGGTCAACCATGACAGAAGTTGTGTCAAGTTTTGCAGCTGCCCTTCTCCCAATGAGAAGGGATCAAATTGATATGTCCATATGTTACTTTAGAAGAGGGCAGTTTATCAGTGACACTGAGTCTTGAGAAGTAAAGAAGACTGAAGTGGAAGAGGTAACGGTGAAGTGACAGAATAAATCACAAACATGGCTCTCAGTGTAAATGCATCTCTCTTAAAGGATAGAGATTTTGCCCTGGGGATTGCTTTGTGCCAGAGGAGCAGCTGATACCCTGCTGTCTGCCAGACGCTGCTGCAGCAGCACCAGAACCACCCAGCCTGCAGCTCGTGCCTGATGCTCGGGCTGCATCCATCGCACTTGGCAGTCCCATGCACCACACAGCTACGTGGAGCTGCTGTTCCTGCTCGGCAAAACCAGCTGTGTCCATTTCATCTTCTTTCAGAACACAAGCTAAAAACACCCCCAAACCCACCACCCAAAGGGACAATGCTTAGGGGAACAGAGTATTTTCAGATTTCTAAAAGGATAACACAAACAATTGGTACTACAGAAATGCACATAAAAATGAAATTAAATAAAACAGTATAGTGTCTGTTAGTGTGTTTGTCATTTTGTTTTAGCTTGGTTTTTTTTTAAAAAGCTACCAAAAAGTAGAGCTAACAAAGCTGAGTTGCAAGACATATTTTTAACCTGAAAGACAGTCTTCCCACATCTGGTTTCATGGCTGTCACAAAGCAGAAAGAAACACTGTATTTGGTTGCTTTTCATCAGTATGACTAAGTAAAAAATTGTAAGAGAAACTAGTAAGATGGTTTGTGTGGGTGTACGCATACCAGCAAATGCTTTTTGTCCGGAAGAGGGGCCATTTCAGAAAAGGCTGTTGTGAATAATATTTTGGTATTGAAGTTATTTTTCTATTTAAGTTAGAAGGAAAAATAAAAATCTGGTATTTTGATACTTTGTATCAAAATGGTATTGAGATTTGCTGTTTCTGATCAATGTTCTCTTTTTTACCTTATCTTATTCCTATAAAAGTATGCAGTAGGCAACTTTTAAAATTCACTCCAAGCAGTGTAACCAAAATGAAGAAGCCTTTCATTTCACTGGCTCATAATTTCTTTATTATTGAAACGGTGTGTTTGTACATTCACAGGATGGCAATGCACACAGCCCCAGAACAGTTTGGAGTCAAAGGCTGAGTGTTGTAAAATTGGGACAGAGAGAATTCATGCCCCATAGAGAAAATGGGCATTGTCGCTGCTTTCATCTATACAAATAATGCAGCGCCATTGAGTAGAATGAAATTGTTTCCATAGGTCTGGTTCGGATCTCACAGAGGTAGAAGAAATAAAAGCAAGCAGAAGAAATTATACTATTTCTACACACTGTTCTCTACCTGCAGTTTGCTCACCAAGGACATTGTAAATGTCTAGTTAATTTTTTTGTGTTCCCGGTGGTATGAAAAAGGCAATAGAAGTCTGTCCTGGTAACAAGAAATACTGGTACAGGAAACTACAATGCAGTTATCCTGCAAGAAATACAAAGAGTATTCATTTGGCGTACTTCTGGAATCCTGGTAGTGGTTAGTTAGTGTATACCAGTAGTACCACAACATTCACTGTGAATTACACCAACCTGTTTTTTTTTTTAATATGAATTGGAAAAAATACTGAATTAAATGAAAATCAGCCACTCTTAGCATTTCAAAAGATTTCTCTTTACTTTGCCTGTGACTGAATTAATACTGCCAATTGAGGTTTTCATTCCTCATTTTTTTTCTTCTTCCATGTTTTTATGCTGTTGTGTCGTTTTCTGTAAAAAGAGCCATATGGCCTGTTGAAAAGTGAAATTTTACATATTGTAAATGACCAGCACATATGGTGGAGTTACCTACACTGCAGATGTCAGTTAAAAGTTAGTGCCCACAGCTTTCAGTAAATAATGCGGAGGCAGCACCTATATTGAGATCTAGATACTCCAATTGAAATCCATATCATCCACACTGCTTGCTCCCTAATATTTTAAAGCAAATAAGCAAGGCCTTATGGATTGTTTTTCTTATGCATATGCTTTGATGGCAGAGGCCATGATTCTGGTGACTTCAGAGAAAGGTTTATCACATATTGATAATCCAATCAGACAGTGATAATTAATTCCTAGAAAGTAACTTCGTGGTTAGATGTCTGGGTGGAAATTTTCTGTTTTAACAACATAATTTAGTTTGTCAGGGAAGTGATTTTTCTTCTTCTTCATTTCTGCTAGCAGGTAAGGAGATACCTGCTCTGCTTTCCAGGCCTATTCAGTTATCTTGTATCTCAGCATATCTGTCAAATGGCTATTCAAACACCTTTTCTGTTCTTCTGAGAAGCATAAATCTGACCTTCAGTTCTGTCAACAAATAAAAAGAAGTGTCTGGAGCTCTGTTGTGCAGCTACTTCTTGCACTTTTTCTCTAGCCCTGTATTCTCAATTTATTCAGAAGCATATTAGACTTCCACACTTTGCACCCTGTTTGTTTGAGATCTGGGAAAAACAGTTCTTTAAAATGTGTAATGAATGACAGGGTGACAACAAACCTGGGAAAGCTCCTACTTCTCCTTTCATTGTCTCATCTGTAATATGGGAAATCAGCAGTTTGATTGTTATGGACCAGTAAAGATAACTAGGGAGAAAGAAAGATGTAGAAGGTTGTGCAGTATTTCTGGTAAAACATATGAAGAGCAATCTGCAGAGCTTAGCTTTGATCCCATAGAGCTGGGTCTAGTTTCCTCCAGCACGTGTACAATGAGTGCATCTGATGTCAAAAGTTGAGCCTATGTTTCGCAGCAGATTCTGACTGATTATTAGTTTATAGAAAGGTGAAAGCTGGTGATTGGTATTATATTAGCCAGAATAATCAAGTATAAGGGTAGAAAGGAAGGCATCTGAAAATCATGGACTTTTTTCATGACAGATGTGCCATTTTTATTCTCATTCTGGATATGAAACTTTTTTCTTGCTTACGGCTGATAGGACAATGTATCATTGCTGGCAAGCTAAGCTTTCCTTTATCTGTGTTTTGACCCTAGAGAGTATTTTAGTTATTTAGCTTTCATGTTTATTTTATAACCCTCCCTAGGATATCCATTGTTTCCTATCTCTGCTCACAGTATAGTTTGCAATCTAATTAGCAAGCAATCATTAGTTGTAATTCTTTGGTAATCTTACAATATGTTGAGACCAGTTTTCTTTCTTATCAGCCAAGATTTCCATCCACCGGCTGACTACAATTTCTCTGATCAGCAAGCTCTGCAATTGTGTTCTTTGTCTTGCACTCAACACCACCTCCCTGTAAACGCTGTTTCTCCACATGATTTTGTTCTTTTCAGTATTCTTTTCACTTTTATTGATATTTTCCAGAAATGCTTCTTTAAACTACCCTCAAGTATTTGATAAAACACGTAATTGCTACCTCTATAGCTACAACACATTCTACGTGGTTAAGGCGGGTAGTAAGAGCTGAATCTGTATCACAAATGCTCAAGATATTCTGCTCATAAAGTTTGTTGGAAATAAATTTGTTCTCTGCAGTGACATATCAACCATCTGTTGTTTTCTGTATTAATTGTTCTTTTCTGTTTCTTCTTATGAGTCTGTTTATTGGGCATCAGATGGTGATGTTTCCCAGCAGGAATCTGTACAAGCAACATAATGTTTCTGGCAAATTTAGTGTAAAAATATTTTCATTTTAATATGTTCTGGCTTTCTGTCATAAAATTTTCCTCCATTGAATTTCACTTGAATCATTTTCGACTGTTGAGTATGTAACAAACTTGATAAGTTTTCCACTTTTTAATGTATGGGTGAACTTATTTGCTTTGTTCTCCTGTGCAGCTGTTGGTGGTATTTTCAGAAGGGAATGTAGATGAGAAGGAATGGAAATCAATTTTAAACACACCTGATCATTTCTTGACAATTATTTATCTGGAAAAAAAAGGAGAATTCTTCCTTGTCCTATAAGCATTCTCCATCTGTGTCAAACTGGTCAAATAATTTGAGCTGGGAAAAGTATTGCAGGTCCGTTTGCCACTTTTAACCGAGGTTCCTCTAGGATTTGGGAAAGCACTGACTTCACTGCTAAGCGTTTCACAGAGTCTGAGGTACAATGTTTTTCCTTCATGAAAAGAATTTATATCTATGTCTGTGAGACACTCTGTGAGAGACGTAGAGACACAATTTCTTCCTGTCTCAGAACAATTTCCTGGCTTCAGGTGATTTTGATTTGGAGCTCCCAAAGTCCTTGCTATTGAAACCTCACACGCCTAAGGCATACTGCAATATCAGCTGAATCAGGGAAAAAGCCTGGGATTAGGTACTGGGGTTGTAATCCATGTTCCGCTAAATATGTAGTTATCTACCTAAATGTGACTGTTTTGATGAAAAAGAATGAGAGGTTTCTCTTCTGCTGTCTGCTAACAGTTGTTTACCTTTTTTACTTAGTGCTAGTTAACTGACTTTTCTTGAGGACTAGAGCAATGTTGTTAGCCACTTACTAGTGCATCTGTTGACATTTTTATCTCTATAGTGTCTTTTATCATTATCATCATCTAATAGAGTATTTTAGCATGTATATGTGTCTGACAACACTATTAGCAAGTTCACTTTACTAGGGTTCCAAGGCCAGAAAATTTGGAGCCACTCATTAACCTGCACAGACAACAAAGGCAATGCACAGTAGTAAAAAAATGTAAGTCATGTGAAGCAACATAACTCAGTAGCTGGAATGGCTTGCTAATTTTCATTAATTTTGAATATGAAACTTTGATTGTATTCCTTGTTGGTACATAACGTGCCTGTCATATTGGCATGGTGAGCATTCAAATATATTTTATTAAAAAGTGTGATTTGGGGCCTTTTAATTTCTGATAGCTCAATTAGAAATGTTTATTTAATAAAAAAACCCAACAAAACAAAAATATGCAATGTAAAAATTAGCAAAATATTTCCGGAGATTTCCTAAAATATTGTAAGACCTAGACTACTTGTCATGTGATCAAAACTTCTTGGATATTTTCTGTCCTTTTGCAATTCTCTGTGTTCTCACTTGACTTTTGTATTTCTGTCTTAGAAGGGTGGGAAACAGCATCCAGACTAGTTGCTGAGCAGACCTGACAGGACATTTTCATTTTGACAAAGAGTGAATTTTTTCCCAAACAAATTGAAGATTTTCAAGAATGAATGAAAGCGGAATGGAATGGAAGGGTATGGGGTTTTAAAAGATAAATTAATATACCCAACCTGAAAGGGGAAAACTGCTGGCTTTTGTTTTTTTTTTTCTTCTTTTAACCTTTTCCAGAAAAAAGAAGAGAGAAATAAAAATAAATAAATTATTAAATAAAGAACTGTTGTGTTATATCTACAGTAATTTAACAGGACAGAGAAGTGTAACTGGATGTGTGAAGTGAAGACTCTCTGGCTGATATTTTCAAAGCTATGCCATGATTTGAATGTTCAGGTCTATCAGAATTTGATGGTAGTTTTGCTTCAGGCAGCTTTTGATATTCTCTCCTAGTGGTAGCAAAAGCAAGACCATATAAAACAAAAAAAATCTCTTTGAAACCCTTATTTTTCACCTTCCCTCACTTCTTTAAAAGGTATTGTATCTGTAGGCTTTCCAAGAAAACCTGTACAATTTCAAAGTTATATTTTTCTACTGAGCAGATACCCTGAAGCAATGCAAAAATGTTGTGAATACTGCTGCAATAAGGCAGAGATGCATTTTAACATGGCCCTACCCTATATACAGATACTGATTCATGAGGTGCATGTTCCAATTCTTTTCTTTAGTTCTCTGAGTTTTCTTTCCACATTGTGTTACCTTTTATTGGCAAGTATTTGCTTTCTGAGTTTTACATATGAGAAAACATCTTATCATTTTCTGTGTAGCCTCTCCAGACAAATCGTCAGGTCTAGGCTTTGCCTGTTGAGGTATCTATGGGAGAGCTGGCCAAGGGCCTTTACTGGGATTTTCCTCAACTCTGTCAACTGACCATGGCTCCTTTCTTAATTTGCTTAATTAGGAAATTAGCAAACCAACCTCCTACTCTGTGCCCTCTGGCTGTGGCTTCCTCTGGCTAAGATATGCAACTTTTGTACCACGCACGTTGTGCATCCAGATTACCAGCATCCCTGTGGCCCCACTGCCAGGTCCTCTGTTCCCCAACCGCACCTTCCCCTTGCAGGATAACAGCAGTACCCTGCCTGTCCTCAGACCTTCAAAGAAAAACCTGAGCTGTGTCAGGTGGGGATGTGTTGTTCCATCTGTGGATGTTTCACTTGACTCAGTAAACTGCTGGATTACAAAGATTGGATTCAAATCAGAGTTTCTTGAATTTAAGGAGTTTTAAAACTTTTTTTTTTTTTCATGAAGGTGTTCCTTATTCTACCTGAGGAATCATGAAAAGAGCATTTAAACGTCCAACTATTTGGGTGGACTGTTTGGGTCAGTGATATAGATATTGATCAAAACTGCTGAGTGGAAAGGAATTTAGTTGCAGAGATTATACTACAAAAGTTTACCATTATGGTTATCAGAACTCCTAGAACTGTTGAATCTTAAACACCATGTAGGTCAAGGTCTAGTGAAGAGCATTGTTCATGGTATTATGTAAACTGTGGGTAATATGCATACAGAACAGAGCCTAGCTGTGCTTCAGCTAATATTCAGCATTTACAATGAATCACGTTGGTGTGAATTACAGTAGCCAGTTTTTAAGTCTTAGAATTATAATACAAACTTGACCTTTTAAAAATTATATTACTATGGCTTATGTGGAATAGGCATGATTTGTAGTTTATATAAATATCAGTATGGTTATAAGTATATACACACATTTAATGCAGCTTTTATGTGAGGCTTCTGTACAACAGCAGACTCAGCCTTTTAAGCATCATCTTCTTTTCATCAGTCTGTTTGATTCCATTACACCAGACTAGCCTATACACATTGTTATAATTAGGGATATGTTGCTGTCCAAATGAGCATAGGCATCTTGAAAATGCAGGAAGCTGCAGAAGAGGGTGTATTTGGCTCAAGTGGGGTTCTTCTGTTTTCTCTTGTATTTCACCTCAGCATATTCCTACTCAACAGGCTAAACCCACCAGGAAAAGAAAATAAGTTAGTGGCAGTTATGATCTCTCTCCCTGAAAAGCAAATAATCCCCTGCATTCTCAAAAGGAGATTAGGGGAAGATATTCCTGCAAAGATACTTGTCAGCTAGTCCCTTTCTCTTTCCTTGACTTCTCTGCCAGGTGCTGGATTTAGTCATGTACTTTTATTCCAGAGAGCCCCAAAGAATTACATGTTACTCCTATGGCTCCCAAATACCTTTTGTCAAAATTCTCTGTAGAAGTTAATGGTAACTGAGGTGCATTATGAATATGGGAACTACCTTTGTAGGACTCCAACTTTAACTAATGTGTGGAATCTCCATTCCCCTCCCAGAGAAGTCTGTAGCAAACCTCCTGCTGACCTCAATAGGAATGTGCTTCGTCTAATATGATTTACAGTCCAGTACTACCTTCAACATTATGGTAATAATTCTTATAGAAATGATGAGTTTTAAGAGCAGAGTGGTAGTTAAAAATAGTTTTTTGTAGACCTCTCTCTCTATATATATTGTACATCATCTTTAAATACAGTTACCATTCATTATTAAAAATGGGACAGATCTGGAAATGCAAATCAAGTGAGTTCTATTTATGTCCCCAGGACATTTAGCATCACCTATGCAATACACATGAAATGTTCTTGATAAGACAGTTCACTTTGAAGTTTGATAGGAAATTAATATATAGTAAATAAAACATTAATATATTCAACTGTAGAAGACTTGAAAAATTGAAAAGGAAGGCTATTTACAGCTTGTGCTATAGTAATTGGTATCTGCTGTGTCTTTTGCTCCCTTTTTGTTCTAATGAATAATATATCAGAACACTAATACATCCTAAATGTGCTACATTAACTACGTGCTTTAAGAGCAATTTCCTGCCAGTCTTGAAGCAAATCACATTGATTCCAGCAAGATTTGAGTGTATTTGGTCTTTCACAGTTTCTGCAATGGCTACCCTGCTATTTTGCTTATGACAGAGACATGGACAAAATGGCTCTTTACTGATTCTTTGTCCTGTTCAATCCCTGGTCAAAGGCAAAACATACCTTCAGTTGCTGGACATCACGCAGAAAAGAGGGGAGGACGCAGAGTAGGAGACCTTCTTCCCACTTCACATCTTTTCTGAGTAGAAGTCGAACATGGGAAAAGTAGAGTGCCCTGTGCCAATGGATGCTGAAGGTAACCTGAGAAGCGACTGCACCCTGAAGAATTACAACCGCTGGAGTCAGGAGCTAAAATAATTGCCCCTGTTACAAGAAGGTGACCAGATCCTTATTACACATAAAATTATAGAATCATAAAATCATAGGTTGAAAAAGACCTCTAAGATCATCAAGTCCAAACATCAACCCAACACCACCATGCCTACTAAACCATATCCTGAAGTGCCACATCGACACATTTTTTGAACAAGCCTAGGGATGGTGACTCAAGCACTTCCCTGGCCAGCCTGTTCCAATGCCTGACAACTCTTTCAGTAAGGAATTTTTTCCTAATATCCAGTCTAAATCTCCCCCGATGCAACTTGAGACCATTTCCTCTCATTCTACCACTGGTTACTTGGCAGAAGAGGCCAACATCCACCTCACTACAACCTCCTTGCAGGTAGCTGTAGAGAGTGATGAGGTCTCCCTTCAGCCTCCTTTTCTCCAGACTAAACAACCCCAGTTCCCTCAGCCGCTCCTCATAAGACTTGTTCTCTAGACCCTTCAGCAGCCTCACTGCCCTTCTCTGGACACACTCCAGCAACTCAACGTCTTTCTTGTAGTGAGCGGCCCAAAACTGAACACAGTAGTCCAGATGCAGCCTCACCAGTGCCAAGTACAGGGACACCAACACCTCTGTACTCCTGCTGGCCATACTGTTCCTGATACAAGCCAGGATGCTCTTGGCCTTCTTGGCCACCTGGGCACGCTGCTGGCTCATGTTCAGCCGGCCGTCGACCAGCACCCCCAGGTCCTTTTCCTCCATGCAGTGCTTCAGCCACTCTTCCCTAAGCCTGTAGCGTTACATGGGGTTGTTGTGACCCAAGTCCAGGACCTGGCATTTGGCCTTGTTGAACTTCATGCAGCTGACCTTGGCCATTGATCCAGACTGTCCAGATCCCTCTGCAGAGCCTTCCTACTCTCAAGCAGATCGACACTCCCGCCCAGCTTGGTGTCATCAGCCAGCTAACTGAGGGAGCACTCAATCCCCTCATCCAGATCATTGATAAAGACGTTAAACAAGACTGGCCCCAAAGCTGAGCCCTGGGGAACACCATTCGTGACCGGCCGCTGGTTGGATTTAACTCCATTCACCATCACTCTCTGGGCTCGGCCATTCAGCCAATTCTTTATCCAGCAAAGAGTACACCCATCCAAACCATGGGCAGCTAGTTTTTCCAGGAGGATGCTGTGGGGAACAGTGTCAAAGGCCTTACTAAAGTCCAGGTAGAAAACATCCACAGCCAAAATCTGCAATGGCTGCCAGAAACCAGATTTCATTAATATTGCAGCTGCTGAGGAGAAGGCTGGGGAGATTTTTCCAGTGATCCACTGAAGACATCACTTTGTTTTTCTTTGGTGACTGAGCATCTTCCTTCCCCCTCCCTGCTGCTATGTTGTTACGGTCCAGGAAGACCCAAACCGTAGAGATTCGTTGTTCTTCCTAGAGTGAGATTAAGACACAAACAAGGTCAAATGCTTCCAATCAGACAGGTTTATTGATCACTTGTTGAAACTAAGGCACAAGGAAACAGTGATAGGAAAGAGAGGAAAAGACAGGAAAGAAAGGAACCTAGCAAGCAGTCAGGATGGAGTCGCAAGAGAGAGTCATCACCATGGATCCAGTGGTGTCCCGTCAGTCTGTAGTTCCTGTGTGCGTCCGTGGTGGGAGTCCTCTCATCGTTTGGTCACACGGCCTTTTGTAAGGTGTTTGGGACTTTGTTCCCTAGGCAGTGGCACGTACCCCACGTTCCTCAGTCCCATGCGTGTGCTTTTTCCTCAGTCCTGGCTCTGGCAGGTCAGAGAAAGGGTCGGTATCTAGACGCATTTTCCACAGTGAGGTACCCATCCTCCAGCTCCCTTCAAAGCTGGTTTTGAGTGGTTGTTTATTCCTTGTCTGGTTTGTATTTGGCTGGCCTGCCAGGGGGTCCTACAGCAAGCTTTCCACACAAGCTTTGAGGCAATTGTCTAAAGATGTGGTCTCAGACACATGTGGCTGGTGCAGCTGAGTTGCTCCCTCTCTGACAGCTGACTGCAGCTCAAGTACCTTGAAGTTATCAGCCCCACACTAAGAACCACATGTGTGTTATTACCTTTTTTCTGCTTTCAGAGCTCTGTGTTAGGTGGAGCTGGAGAAAGGCAGGTGGGATTTTGAAAGCCAGGTCTGCAGTGCAAAACAAACATGCAACTGGCTTGTTTGGTCTGGGCAACATTGGGCCAGTAGACACCCGCTGCAACTGCAGCAGGAAGGAGTGCTGTGCTGTGACGGAGATCCCTTCAGAGCCTACTCTAATACCAGATAAAATGACTACTTTGAATCAAACTCCATTTTTCCATTCAGTTTTCAGGCTGCCCTTTAGGGGTCCAGCCTGAGTGACAGAGAACTAACTACCACTGAAGAAGGCTGAGACAGCACCATTCACCTGCCTAAAGACAGAACTAAATTCAGAATTGCCTGGAATCTCAAGAAAAAAATATATGTTTTTCCAGTGTTTTTCTGTTCATACTAGATTTCCAGTCTTTGTCGTTTCCTGTTTTGACTGAAAGTAGAAATACATAGATGGTTGAAATTCTTGCTGTTTCTGTAGCATGAAAGGAAGTAATACAGAAAACATAGTATTTCATCATCTGCAGACCAAAGACAAGCCATCAACCAGTGTATCAACCAATGAGGTCATTTGACCTCTACAAGAAAGTTGTCAAGGTCTATTTACTCTGACTCTACAATTTACTCAACAGCTTGAAGAATCGTCTAGTAGTTCCAGTAGGCTCATATTTTTCTTTATCTCTACATTTTCATTTAGAATGTTGCAAGTTGTGTGTTGCTGGGCTGTATGAGTCCTCATATTTTAAGTGATGCAGCACATATATGCCAAAAATACTGCGAGTTGTACTGGAAGATAATTCTTTTTTTTTTTTTTTTCTGATGGATTTTAACATGCCTAATGAGGAGCTTTTTGTTTGCTGTTCAGATACAAGCTGCAACTGAATTTTCTGGTGTCAGGGCACTGCTCCTTCACCTCTCTTTCTTGTGCTTTAAAAGATGTTTCTAGAGACCGGTGAATGTGTCCCAGTTTTCTCAGAAACTACTTCATTGCTGATGATTTTTTAACAGAACAGACTTATTGTGCTGCTGTGAGTTTTGCAAGTACAGTAAATCCCACCACACTATTGGAAGCCTAATGTAATAATGGCCGCTTGCAGCACAAAATCTATGAAGAAGGGGTTAATATTAACCCTGTGTGATATGCTGCTCATTAGGATGCTGTGAAGTCCTCAGCCAGATGAAATTCAAGGCAAATCTACAATAGCTTTCAACTGCACCAAAATTTCACCTTTGGATTTTTTTTTACCTGCTCAGGGATAGAAATACATGTGCAAATGTATATTCCACATAAAGCAGTGAAAGTATAAGGGCTAATTATTGACACATATTGGCAGACACATTGACAGCCAATAAATTTTGGTTTGGTCCTGTTTCTGTTTTGCACAAGACATCATGACTATCCTTAATCGCACAATTTTTCAAAGGTCTCAGAAAGCTTTTCCAGTCCATAGGTTGGGCCTCAGAATTGGCCCTTCTGTCCCTGATCAAACCAAAATGTAGCCTCATTTTCCCAGTCTATCTTCTCGTCATTCATGCCACTTTTGGTCTTTGACTCCCTTTGTGTCTTCTCCCAAGCCATTTATCCCATTTTGTTCATTTTACCGCTTTCGTGCAAGTCCAGGTATTATCCTCTAAATCAAAATTAAATTGTTCCTCGCTTAGATGGGTAGAGGCCTGCATGGTGGGAGTGTAGTCATTCAGAGCAGTAAGATAAGTTCCTTTGTCTTGTGTTAGATTTGAATGTGGATCCAAGGTGGCTCTGGAAGCATGCATCTGTGATCACGAGGAAAATGAAAAGATTTGAGCATTCGTGAATTAAGCAGCTTCACTCTCTGCTGGGCATGTTTCTGCTGAGCAAGTGGAATCTACTATTTTTCAAAGGTATGGTGGCAACAAAGAGCATATTCTTGTGAGAATGTTAAGTCCCTTACAAAATTGTGTGTCCTTACTCCAAAGTATGAGAGGGTGATGTTCACTGTTCGAAGATGAGTCACAGAGAGGTTTTCTTTTTCTTTTTTTTTTTTTAAATTGGCTGAAGCACTTATTTTTTCCCTTTGCCTCTTTCTCAGAAGTGGCTGAAACACTTATGCTTTCCAAAACCATTCAGCCTAGAGAAATCCCCCAGCATGAAAGATTTCAGTCCAACATCTAAGCAACAGAAAACATCTTAAAATGGGAATTTCTGAGGTTGTGTGTGTGTATTTGTGACCTTAAAGCTAATTTATCAAGAGAATTTCATATTCTCGTGTGATTAAAGGAAACATGTATGTACATATATATGCACATATATTTGTTCAAGAACAGAAAATCTTGTTACAAACAGTAGTTTTTAGGTCTATCTCATGCACACCTTTCAGAAAGATACAACCCACATATTCATATTCTTGTGAGGAAACTTACAGAGGTGAAGTGGGAATCAGAGTTGAAGTGCCTAGCCAAATAAGGAACATCAGAGAAATAGTTTCTGCAGGTCTAATCACTGCTAGTTGGTCAATATGGATGCTCCTAACAGATATTTTTATTTGTGTTACCTATGAAAAGGAGAATTATATTGACAGAAAATAATATTACAACTCTTCTGGAAAAGAATTACACTTTTGTAAGAACCTCCTTAACTGTTAGTTGCTATTACCATTTTTCCCTAGACTACTCTCACTCACAGCCCACATACAATGTCTGAAGGTAATTTCAAATTAAATTATGATAGTTGAAAATTTAAAGTACTTGAAAGGAAAAGAAAAATGAAACACAGTTTGACAGTACTAGACATGTTGGTTGGAAATCTGCCAGAGGAAACTAAGGAGGGGCAGCAAGAAGCTGCTTTTAGGACTCTGAAACATACCAAAGGGACATTACGGAGGTTCCTCTGCCTGCAGTGATTTTCTTTTCTTAAGTACCCCATGACAAGTCAAAACTATATGGGAAGCTTAAGTCACATTTTTCAAGTTCATCATCTCGCACAGTGCATTCTTAACCTTTTTTTAGGCAAACTCAAACAGATCCCACCCAGTCATATTTCGAAGTATAGAACCTTGCTGGTACTTCATACATAGAAGTGAGAGATTCTTCTCTGTCCTCTCTTCCCACTTTCTTTATTGTAATGCATCTTTTCCTTTTCATGTACTCCTCTTCAATTTGCTTAACATAGAGTTGGTCATTACTTCTAACATCCTGAAAAAGTTTTATGCGGATCCTGGTTGCAAGAGTAAGAGTTGCACAATTTGTGCTACACCAAACGAGTTGCTATTACAATGGGAATTTCTATGAAGAGTTTGAAGCCTGTCTGTACCAGATACTCACAAAAGAAATATCAGTGTCTTTATAAATATGAACATAGGATCCCCAGCTCAATTACTTGATTCATTAACCTGATGAAGTTCAACAAGGGCAAGTGCAGGGTCCTGCAGCTGGGGAGGAACAACCTCATGCACTAGTACAGGCCAGGGGCTGACCTGCTGGAGAGCAGCTCTGTGGAGAGGGACCTGGGTGTCCTGGTGGACAACAAGTTGACCATGAGCCAGCAGTGTGCCCTGGTTGCCAAGATGTCCAACGATATCCTGGGATGCATTAAGAATAGTGTGGCCAGCAGGACGAGGGAGGTTCTCCTCCCCCTCTACTCTGCCCTAGTGAGGCCCCATCTGGTGTTCTGTGTCCAGTTCTGGGCTCCCCAGTTCAAGAAAGATGAAGAGCTACTGGAGACAGTCCAGCGGAGGACTACAAGGATGATGAGGGGACTGGAGCATCTCTCGTGTAAGGAAAGGCTGAGGGAGCTGGGCTTATTTAGCCTGAAGAAGAGAAGGCTGAGAGGGGACCTTAGAAATGCCTATAAACATCTTAATGGTGGATGTCAAGAGGATGGGGCCAAACTCTTTTCAGTGGTGCCCAGTGACAGGACAAGGTGCAACGGGCACAAAATGAAGCACAGGAAGTTCCAGCTGAACATGAGGAAGAATTTCTTCCCTCCGAGGTTGACGGAGCACTGGAACAGGCTGCCCAGGGAGGTTGTGGAGTCTCCTTCTTTGGAGATATTCAAGAACCCACCTGGACAAGGTCCTGTGCAGCCTACTGTAGGTGACCCTGCTTTGGCAGGGGGGTTGGACTAGATGACCCACAGAGGTCCCTTCCAGCCCCTAACATTCTGTGATTCTGTGATACTTGTGGTGAGAAAAACAAGATAAATAATGTGTGAGTGTAATACACAATACAGCTGAGTTTGGAAGGGAAGAGGGAGGAATGGGACAGTTGAAGATCTGGTGGACCTTGTGACATTATAACACTTTGCCTGTATGACAGCTATGGGTGACCACACTAGAATTACTCCCATTAAATACTTCAACATGAAGTCACTTTGTTTCAGAGAAGTAGAAACATTGATATTAGTACAAGCCCAAAGGCGTACCAAATTCGATAATCTAGAGGAGGAGAGAAGTTAGGAGAAAAATACATGTAATCAAATGTTCATCTTCTTTATCTCTTCATGGGAGAAATCAGACCATAGCCCTCCCTCAGGCGTGCTGAGCAAGCACAGCTCAGCCTGGGGCTTTCTTTTGTTACCTCTTCCCTCTTCCTAGCACTGAATGGACCTCTCCAGTTCCTCAGCTCTGTTTTCACTCTTGTAGGCTTGAAAATATACTGTTTATCTGCCCTGGATGTAGCTGAAAGAAGGAGGGCTACTTCTTTTCCCTGCTGTGATGTTTCAGAACTACTTCCTTACTTGGTGTCCTCTCATCAGTACAACTAATTTCTGTAGCACTTTGGGTGGAAGAAGTGAAAACTGTTATTTGGAGAGGGCTCATTGCAGTTGGGAGGTAGTGTCTTGGCTGAGGAGATGTATGGCAGTGGGGTTGCATCCTACGTCTCATATCTAGTCTAAGTGGCAGGTGACTCTTACAAAACTATTGCTGCCAAGCCTATTTGCTGTGCACAGTACTGACTGCTGTGTGTAATGTTTTGCCAAGATTGCACTTTTATTGTCAACAAGAGCAGTGAGATCAGAATGGTCTTGGTAGACAGGAGATGATAATGTATCATGAATAATTTATTCAACTCATATGCTTCTTTGAACTTCACAGGTATTATCTACAAGGCTGTTCTGTTTTCTTTTTCTCAAATGCATTTATTTCTCAAACTTCCTTCCAGGGCAATTCTTTGAAGGCAGTCTGTGAAAGCTCAGGTAGTGTGTGGCACACCTGGAGCTGGTGAAAAGTGAGTTACCTTGATTTGCCATTAGTCCCAAGGGGGCTCTGGGTGTAAAGCACTTATTGTTCTGACTGTATTACAGAGCAGCAGAAGTAGTGCTTCAGAATGAGGGTGTTTAAGGAAAATGGGAAAAATCAGAAGCCTGCTTTTAGGACTGATCACTGGGAGATGAAGGAAAAGAGAGCGATCTTCTACAGTGCATGAACTGAGCGGTTTCTGTTTAGCCGGCAAAACAAGAGGACAGTGGCAGTATGTTACAGAAGATGGTGGGAATCAGTGGGCCAGCGGAGACTCTGTATTTAGTAGGGACTAGATAAAGTAAAGAGTAAAAAATGGGGCATCAATTTTTTGTAATACGAGAGCCCCAGGTGAGCTGGTTTTCTCTAAAGTATTTTAATGGTAACTTCTTGTAAAAAAGATTTTCACAGACAAATAATTTTAAAATTAAATGTTATGGATTTTGTTCTTCAGAAAAAAAATGAATTTTTATCAAATGTGGCTTTGGGGCCTATAATTTTTTTGCTAACTTGTCTCTATTTTTCTCTTTTTTAGCCCTGCCAAACAAAAACAGGATTCAGGGAATTATTTGTTAAAATCTCATTGTGGTGTGATAAATTTTACTCCGTAACAATGCAGGGAAAAGTAATCAACCAAAGAAAAAATGAGATGAACTTGAAACACCACAATGTAGAGCTGTTGATTATCAATGAAGATACCATGCTTTGAGTTCAACATGTACTTAATTTTTTCAGGAACAGGAAGCCTTTGCAGAATTGAAATATGAAATATGAATTTTTTTTTTCTTTTCCCTTTAGCTACTTCCTAGCAAAACTTCCTAGCTCCGAATGAAACCTCTAATTAGCTGATCCGTTAGGCTCACGAGAGGTAAATTTTTGTATACTGTGATATTAACAACTGGAATTGTGGAGGACTTTTTTCTCAGTGAGGAGGTATGCCTGTTCTGGGACTTTGCATAAATACTGCATAAATACTGGATACCTTTTAGGCAACATAAGGCAAGCTTTTCATTACAAAAAAGTGTCAAATGGCAGAGTAATGGTTCTGTCTAGGAAAAGATAAGTTCAGGAGGAGAATTTTGACCCACTACACTCAGTTAGCAACTGAGTGATAAAGTTACTTTGAAGAGTGCACCACCATCTGTGTAAAGATTCTTCCTTTTCTCAAGAATAGCATTTCATGTTCCTGTGTCCAGGGCTTGCTTTGTTTGGTCAAAATAAAGCCATTAGAGGATATTTCAAACTTGTTCCAAATCAAATTTCCAGTGGTCAGAGAGAAGCCATGATTCTCAATTCTATTTTGTCTTTGTTGTCACCATGGAGAATGAAGATGTTCATGCAGCTAACATTGAGATAAGCCCACTGGCAGTGGTGGTGTTTGCATGGCATTCGGGCTGAACTGCTTGAGATGAAGAGATGTGAGAATTTGAGGCTGAAAAAACCGCCCAGGAAGGGCAGAGGTTCATGACACTCCAATTTTTGTTCTAGGTCCTATCTCACATGCAAGGTAAACACAATGCAGTGATTTGCTACATCCAGGGCTCCACTATGTGTGTTTGTGTAATCAGAACTAAATGATATTAAATGAAGGTTTCTTGCCCTCCTGAGGGCTCTGGATTCAACACTTCCAGCTGGCTCAGTGCTGGAGACAGAAGAAAGTGTAACCATAGTGATGGAATGGAAATGATTCCTTTGTTCCTAGGCTGCAGTATCCTACAGACACTGCCGTTTTCAAGGTCAAAAATATATTAGGAAGAGATAAAAATTAGAGAAAAAAGTGCTAGCTTAGCTACAAAAGCTAATTTAGTTTATGCATTATAAATTATGTTAAAAATGACTAAAATGAGATTTCTCAGCAAGAACTAAATGTGTGGTTTCACAAAACTAATTTCCAAAGATGAACACGATTATAGAATTTAGCTTAAAAGCTTTTCAGGCCATCAGAAAAAACAGCAAAGCTATCAATTACCAGACTTTAGTGGTGCTTCTGTCAGAAATATAATGGTAATATTAGAATTCTCCTCAACATTTACTAAATTAAGAATGTCTGCAAACAGATCAATTAACTGGAACATTATTTAATTTAACAAACATATGATCTGTCAAGGAACATTAATCAGGCTTTAAAATAAAACATTTTGGCATCTCTTTACAAATGGCAGAAGTAGTAGGGCTCTGACGTGCTGAGGTGACAGTGGTAATTTTGAGGGTTTGAGGATAGGATTGAGAATTCTTCCAAACAGGCAGAACCCCTTCTCGTCAAGGTATTGCTCAACATTGAGCTCTGATGTGTTGCTAAGCCCTCCCAAACATCTCTTGTAGCTGGTAACACGGCCACCTTTAAATCAACCTGTTTATTTTCTCTCTGCCTTTACTTTTCCAGAGGTGGATGAATGTGCACAAAATGCTCTTAAACCGAGGATCAGAAGATTTCTAAGACTGCAGATATTCAGAGTGTCTTACCTCCATCCTGGGGAAGTATGCAAAGCTGGTTTTCCATTACTTGGGCTTTGTAGTACTGCGGTAGGCCTGGAAGTAGGCAAGACCGCATTTTTTGTGGAGGGAACATCACATGGGGCGCCTTCTGGCAAGCTGGCCTCACAGTGAGTTTGAGGGAGTGTAGATGAGGCAATTAAAACCATATTGTCTGTTTGCAGCTGAACACTAAAGGGATTCTTCTACATGATTCACAGCTTTACCCAGAATGAGTCATTGCAGAAAGCCCATCCTCCTCCAGCTCCATAGTACAGACGTGGGCCAAAGCTGCTACATCTGCTGTGGTGTGCTGAGAGACAGTCAAGTGGAAGGAGCAGAGGCAGCTTGCAGAAGGAGCAAGGAGATCCCAGAATAAGCAATCAACTAAATCAGTTTTTTGAGTCTTTTCAGTCAAACATGCCTTCTTTCTTTGAACTTTCCCCATTGCTGCCTTTGCAGCATGATGGTGGGGAAAGCATCGTTGCACAAACCAGAGTGAAATTACAGGAAGTCTAATCAAATAATCCTGCTCCCAAGCAAAAATGGCAAAAGGTAGGAGGCCACAGTCACAGAGGCATTGAGGCTACATTCCCCATTGAGAAGCATTTCTGAAACGGTGCTGTAGGCACGGAGTTGCTGTCCTAGGCAGACAGAGGAATGTGAGTGCAAATGAGAAAGCTGAACTTGTATTTTGATACTTCAGGGATGTTAAAGATTCAGTCAAAGCATTGGGTGGTTTATTTTCTCCATTACACTAACACCCCTCTAATTGGAACCTGCAAGACCCCCAGTACACCCCTTTGGAGAGCAAAAGTGCTGTAAGATCTGTAGGTCTGAGGGTCTCGATTTTTTATGACACTTTAATTGAAGCACAGTTCTCATGTTACCAAATTCTTTAGTGACTTCCCTTCTTGTCAGGGAAAGGCATTTGCTATTTCATGGGGGTGGGACGTGACCAACAAGACCACACTTACCAAAAGACTACGAAAGTAGCAAGTGGGATGAGGTGACTAAGTCAGGGAGGAAGGGACGGCTAAGAGACAAAACAAGAAAAGAAGAACCTGATGCTTGTTCCTCCTGCTGTACTCAGGAGTGAAGGAGCTGGACTGCAGCCATAGAAGCTGCTGCCAAGGAAGGTACTGCCTCCATGACTGTGGGAATGGAAACAAACAGAACTGTGCTGAAAATGTCAGACTTTCTCTTTGGGGTTATGGTTATATTCATCTTCTGCAGCTCTGTCTAGGATATTTCAAGATCTTTGGAAACACTTGTTTTGTAAGTGGGAAGCCCTCACCCTGAGGTGGGTAGCTGAGACATTGACTGCTTTCTGCAGAGGGTGTTAGCCACCATCACAACCTGCCTCCATGCTACTTTTTCTGAGGGGTGGGGGTTGTGCTTCAATCTGTGCCAATGATGTATCAGCTTTTAATAAGCTTCCTTTTTTAAATTGTTAATGCCTAATCACTTGTGAAGAGGAAAGGGTACAGAGAACTAAAATAGTTGTAATAACATTAGCTACATCTGCAGCATCTCCCCTTATTAAGCTCTAAGTAGACTGGGATACAGTCATAACGATTTTGTGACCTTTTTGCACCTCCAGCTGTATCTTTTCTCTCTTCAATGTATTTTCACCATGCTGCCAGGAAGACCTACTCAGATACTTGGCAAAATCCCTGGTGCTTTGCTGATGGCTGCTAGCCGCACAGGATGTGGGAATGGCACTGATAGAAACCTGGGGAACAAGCCGTGCCCTGGATGCCTCTGTAATTCACAAAAACATGTCCTCAGGATCATTTCCCTCCTTCATTCTGTGACTGTCCAACACAGGTCAGCTAAACTGAGCTTCCAAAAAACCACTTCACTCCACTGACCATGAAGAGCGTCTAAACTTCGGTCAAATGTAAATGTTTGCTGTCTAAAGGCTGGTGAGATGAATCCCATTCCACTGACTGCCCTGCAGAGACAATCCAGGCTCAGTTGCTTGTGGCACATTCGGATAACCACAGTTCAGTTCTGGAGAAGGGTTTCATTTGATTTTTTAGTACTGAAACTGACACCTCATCCTTCATGGTATGGATTTCCTAAATCAAAAAGAGCTTTCCCCTTGCAACATACTTCAATGAAATTCAACAAATTTTCTTTGAACAGTATTTTAGAAGTACAAGAAATAGATGTTTTAAGTCATACACATTTTCAGAAAATGTAGTAAATGGATTTTGAAGTAGATAAGACTTTTTGCACGCTTTTAAAACAGCTTTTGCATTGAATAGTTTTCTTACACTGTGGATGCACGTTTGTTTTGGAGACAATGTGGATGTGGAGGTTGGTACTGGGCTGTAGAAGGGCAGCACAAGATCAGGCCACTCAAGTGTCATCGTAGTCTGACACTGATCAAATTGTCAGAGATTGTCTGAAACAGATTGATGGTTGGTCTTACAAGCCAACCTGACATTTCAAAGGCAATCAATGGCCACCGGTGCCCCATATCTGTGGCTAACCAAGCTGAAACATTGTTAAAGACCCCCAAAAGGATTGAGGGCTGGAGCACTGGAGTTATGACGACAGGCTGAGGAACCTGCGTTGAATCAGTTGTGGAGAAGTGAGGTGAAAGGACACCCAGCCCAGCTTGTGATTGTCATCATACTCATGTGCAAGAGGCTGATGATAACTGCCATTTGTAGCAAAGCTGCCCTGAACACAAACACGCTGCATCTGTTTCAGTGGACTGTGTTAGCTCCCAGGATATCTGTCCGTGCAAACAGTCAGGATAATGCAGCCACTACCTGACTTAGATTCTGCTTCTTCCCTGAAATTCGTATACCTGTGTTCATTGCAAGATGCTGGACATAAGTTGCCTGCATGCCTCTGTAGGTCTTAGCAGTGTTAATTGCCTGTTATTTTGCCAGATAAGAAGTTGGATACTATTGTGGAGTTTAGTATGCTTTAAACACAACTAATTTTTATGTTAAAAACTCCGTTCTTTTTCTCCACAAAGAGACTGAAAACATAAGTACATAATTCTTTCACAATTTAATTGGAGTAACTCCTTAATTCAAATAATTTACCACCATTACAGTCACAGAATCACAGAATCACAGAATGGTAGGGGTTGGAAGGGACCTCTGTGGGTCATCTAGTCCAACCCCCCTGCCAAAGCAGGGTCACCTAGAGCAGGCTGCACAGGATC
>Ga0065711_1031749_pt1 | contig 28841 bp, 28 predicted proteins | sample Hoacrofraction12_FD_59098 | JGI IMG/M metagenome (GOLD analysis project Ga0065711, IMG submission 59098) | Hoatzin crop microbial communities from Cojedes, Venezuela - Epithelial fraction 12 v2 (version 2) | ecosystem: Host-associated > Birds > Digestive system > Esophagus > Crop | place... | reverse complement strand
AGATTTTGTCTTTTTTTTTTTTTTTTTTTAAATTTGGTGACAACTCTGAGGCCAGAGGGGCAGATACCTGTGTTTCAGAGTGGAACCTGTGTTTTCATGTTGCCTGCTTCTGGAGCTTGACTTATATTTTTAAAAATGAGGCTATTGATAATATTGTAAGAATTTGCAATATTGCGGAAGTAAAATATGTATTTAATTTTTAATCTTGGCCTGAAGAAGTTTTTAAAAATAATGCAGTAAGTGAAGTGGTGACCTTTAATGGCTTTGCACCACTCATTTTGTTTTTAAAATGAGATACCAATGTGACATTGCAATCTACTACTTTTTTTCTGTTTCCTCCTCATTCTTTGCTGATGCGGAAGGAGAAGGCAGGCAAGGGGACCAAAGGAGTTGAAACTGCGCCTGGAAGATACTCCCTGTAGCTTCGGGAGGACGCTGCGCTGAGATTAAAATTAAAACGCTTTGTCGGTGCTCACTTTGTGTTGCTGAGGACTGGATTTCCGAGGAGTTCCCTTGACCCTGTCAAAAATCTCAGGTTGGAGATGTTTTAAAGAAAAAAAAAAAAAAAAAGGGAAAAGAAAATTGAAAAAAAGACGACCTGCATACCCATTAGTTCCTTTCTGAAATTGCGAGCTGACACGGGGCATTTTAAGAATTAGGATTTGATAAAGAATTTACTGGGTCCTGCGCTGGGTCCCTCGCTGTACGGCTGAGCCCTGCCAGCCTTGCCTTGCGGCCGTGGCTTCTCTGTGCCTTTAATCCACCAGAATGGACCACGTAAGCTAGATCTTGACGTCTGTCATCAGAGGACAGAGAAGAATGCAGTGGGCTCACATCTAGGTCTGCGAAGTGTCATAGTCCCAGTTTCAGGCAGCGGCCACTTGATCAGCTTTTTAGAAATTTATAACACAAACTCAAACAACCGCAGTATTAAAGCAAAATTCTTTGTTGTCATTTAATTTTCATCCGAGCTAGGGGGGGGAAAAAGTGTTCTAGAGACAACAACAGTTTATATCAGCATCTTAGTTTTATCACACCAGTATTTCTAGATTTCATTGTTTTGCTGTAGGTAAAGAAATAGGTTCCTTCCAGATTGACAGTAAATTGCAGTGAAAGAATTAAGCCAGCATAAATGCCCCCTACCAAGTTTAAAATCGCGTATACGTCAGTGAAACATTAATGTCCTGAAAATATGTTTTCTTCTTTTCAGTAATTTTCTGTTCTTAATCTCGGACAGGCTTTTGCATAAAAGCGAGTTGTCAGTGCCACGGCGCGAGTAAATCGTGCCCGGCAGAGAAGCTGACGCAAGGAAGGGGCATCGGAGAAATACTGCATTTCATAAACCCAATCAGCAGAGCATTAGGAGAGCAAACATGTGGTTTTATGAACATAGTTATAAATATTTAAACATGCAAAATGAAAATGTTACTAAATGTCTGGTTTTCATTATCTTTCGATGAACATTTTCATTCTTGGAAGCGTTGCTAGCTGTCTGCAGAAAACGATCACCACCCCCCTCCCCGGAATGAATGATGCGTAATGCGAAAACGTGTTAAAATGCACAGTTGTTTGTAATATGTTCTACCAAAGTGGAAGACATCCTACCAAATTTGGTATTCTACTGAATCGCAAAGTATTCTTGCCCAACAAACAGGCAACCACCCTGCTTCTGTCAGCAACTTTCTTCCTAGATGTTATGAAAAATCTAAGGATGGTTTGGAAAAGAGAAGATGTCACTCAGCGTGCTTGGAGCCGTGTCCTGCCATCCTTTCTCCAGCAAAATTCCTACAGAAGTCAACGGAAGACACGGCTGCTGATTTTATCATTATTAATGTGTTTTTTTGAAGTGTCAACAAGTGTCGAAGCGTTCGTGTGCCTCCGTGGAAGGGTTGCGGTAGGAGGCTGGGTGGGGAGCCTGGGGTCTGCTCCTTGGCCGGGCTCTCATGGTGGGTGTGAGGCTGCGCCTTTAAATAGGACGTTTGCGGGCGGCGGCGGATCCGGGTTGTGCAATTTAGCTTGCGTGAGCGGAGGCCTGTGAGAAAGTAGAGGCCACGCTGTGCATCACTGTTCATAATACGGCAGGTGTCCGATTCCTCGGATCCCGTGTAGTCAGCCGTCTCTCTTGGCTTCGGTTCTCCCCCATCAGTGCATCCCCACAGCGCTCTGACTGTGCCGTGTATGTCACGGAAGAAGATGCCAAATGATTTTGATTTTTTTTTTTCCCCAGTGCACCGGGAAACCCATTTTATATTAGTCACATATTTAGTCTTGACTGTCGTGAGTTTCTGCCGTGCTCGGTAGAGGCGCGGCGTCCTGTGAGCTGGCACATAGGCACGCACGCGCCTGCTGTTTACTATTCTTCCTGCGGTTGCTCCCACCAATAAATCTGCACTTGCTGTAGCCAGGATGGAAATCTTTAAGACAAAGGACTTGAATGGGCAGTTTTTTATTGCTGTGATAGAGTAGAAGGCCCCAAGCTGGGGGCTAGTGCATGCGCGAGTGCTGGCCCCTTTGGCTGGGTGCTGCCTCCTGCCAGCGCTGTCCCAGTACCAGGGACTGTGGAGAGGAAAGGGCCCCAAGGCTGGCGTTTTCCCGTTTCGGTTCCTTCTCCTGTGACTGCAGCAAATCCCAAAGAAACAACGTAAAAAGTAAACTTGGAGAAGAGCGTGGAAGGGCAGGCTGTCGGGTAAAGCAGGGGATGCCTGGGGGGGCAGCACAAAAACATGGGAATGGGGAGAGGAGGAACAAAAGAGATGTGGGTTGGCGAAGGAGTAGGGGAGTGAAAGGCAGCCAGGCTGGTGCAGCAGCGAGGAGCTGCTCCTTGTCCCTGCGTGTGAATACACCCAGCTGAGCCTTTTGCTTTTGCAGGCTGTTCAGGCAGAGCCCCACAAAAGTGTGTGTGTCTCCGGAGACGTGCGCAGGATTTGCCCTGCGGGAAGCGGTGTGCTGTGCCCGGGCTGAGGTGCCCTCCACGCTGCGCGAGTTTTGGCTCTGGCGATGAAGCTGTGCGTGGCTGTCGGCCGGGTGCAGGGCATGGGGGACATCGGCGGTGCCGTTCCTGTGCCGGGGCTTTGGGACATGGCCAGGGACGGAGCCCGTTGGCAACCCAGACCTGAGCTGCAAGGGGGAAGGAGCAGGCTGGCTTCTAGTAGGCAGCTTCGTGCCCATCGGGCTCAGGACCAGAGGGACCCTCGGGAGCTGTTGTTGCCCTCCTGCTCCCCTGCAGCTCCCACTCCCCCCTGTTCTTGGAGGCCACAGCCCGGGTCCTGCCGCGACGGAGGGACCGGGGACGGTTTCTCAGCAGCAGGCGCGATGGTGCTGCTCTCTATCCGCTTACGTCAATGCAGACCTTTCCACGGACTCCAGTCTGGGTTGGATCAAGCCTTGCATGATTGCGGCCCTTGTGCATTTCCAAACTTTGTTAATCTATATCTGGATCCCAATGGGGGCACTCAGGATGAGCCGAGCTCGAACAATCCTTGGCAGGAGGGACAGACTGGAGTTGGCAAGGAGTTTTGTCCCATTATTGGTTACTCAGAGGAAGGAATGTACGCACCATTTTAATATATGACAACTTGAGGTCTGTCATCTTCAGCGTGTTAGAAAAGCCTCGTTTTTAACAAATCCCAGAGCGCTCACTAGGCATCGCGCTGCAGCAGGCGGCACGCTGGTGGCGGGCAGAGGCGTGGGGCCTCCTCTCCATCTCGTTGGGCACCAAGCGACTTCTCCCGCGGTCGGGTCGGCCCCATGGGCACCAGCGCGAGACCCCCGGGCTGCTCACCTCTCGCTCCCGTCCGCCTCCGTCGGCAGGGGAGATGGAAATATCGCGGCAGAAAAAAGCAGTAGCAGTGCAGCCCGTAGAGCAAACCACGCTGAAAGCTTTTCCCGACGAGTTAAATCTGCCTGCCTGTTCTCAGCGAGTTTAGCCGGGGGGTTATTTACCAAGCTCAGAGGAGACTTGCCTCTCTGCAGTAAAGTCTTCAAAATATGTCCCAAAGACCCCGAGAGAGATTTTTTCGGTCAGTTTGCTATTTCCTCAAATGAAAAATCCAGATGGGTGCTTCTGTAGAAAATTGGCTTGTACAAAGTCACCCTTTCTGCTTTCTCGCTCAGGGTTTCTAAAGTACGAAAATTCAACCTCGTAAAGATTTTTCACCAGGATTATTTGGGCTTGTTGATTCAAGACCAAGAAATTCTGTCCAGGTAACCTAGAAATGGCTACGAAGGGTGGAGGAAAAGTGTTTGGGGTTTGGGGTTTTTTTTTGCTTTGTTTTGTTTTTGTTTTGGAGGGGGGAAGAGTTTTGAAAATAGCTTTCTCTGTTTTTACCAAGCATTATTTGTATTTTTATCAATCAACAAACCACCTGAGTACTTAGCAAACTGTTCCCTTCAACAGCATCCCCGTAAAGAGAAAGCTGAAATAATCAGCACAAGGAATAGGTGTCAACCTTAGACAGACGGCTGTGTTTCTGAGTAGTCTAATGCCATTTTAATATCTTGCTTTTAATGCAGCTCAGAGAACGGTTTGATGGACAAGGCACTGATGCTCACGAGCCTGAGTTCAGTTGTTAGGGGTATGTCAGAAATTATTTTTCACAGACAACCGTAGTTGGAGTGTCAGCTCCCATTAAGTACATTAGGGCCTCTGAGGTTCAGCGCTAGCACACGGTATTTTGTAGCCTTTGGTTTGCTTCTGTGGCGACACAAACAAGAAGGTCTTTGGTTAACTTCTGACCATTGACATATTAAATGAAGATGCGCATTTGAGCAACATCAGTGATTTCGATTGACTCATCAATTGCCGCTGCGTAGCAGTCCTCATGTTTCACTTTGGTAACAAGCTGATCTGCCACATCTGATGCCAGCAATTCAGTCCTTCAAACAAATGACATGTTTGATAAAGAAATCTTTTTAAATTCATTATGCACTTTGGCTTTTGTCTTTCCTTTTAATATAGCATCTGTTGCAGCTGGGATACATTCCTTGATCGTTTCTGAGTCTGCAATTATTTTTATGCCTGCCCAGTGTCCCGGAGATGTGAAACGAAGCTGCCATGCTATGCTGCTGAGCCCTGAAACTCTGCGCAGACATTCAATTTAATCTCTTGGAACAGACTGCATTAAAGTAGTTTCATCACTGCACGCTTGTGATAAAAAGACGACGTGAAGAAAGACAGTGAACCAAAAGGCCCTGCTTTTTTCTGGGAAGACAATAGGATATCTGTCCCTTCATTTGTTTCATGGATTCCTCGCACAGCCATTTAAATTCAGCAGAAGGCTCCAAATGTCGAAACTTTATCCTGAGCATTTTTTCAGTGCTGGAAAGGAATACAGTTCAGTGTCCCAGGGGGAGTTTTATAGAAAATGCTATGTGCAATGTTAATGAGTTGGGATAGGGTCATATGTTTTTCCATATAGAGCCAATACAGAAACAAACACAGGACTCGAGGAGAAATGGTCTGCAGGGATCCACTGATCTGTGGCTCGAGGTGATCCTGTACTTCCATGGCCTCTCTGAAGACTGGCAGAAGGATCACGGGGGTTTTAACCCAAAGTGCCCCCGTCCCGCTCCGTGCCGAGGCTCCGTGAATAGCTGGTGCTGGAAGAAATGACAAACTTCTTGGGTGCCACAGGAGATTGCATCGGCGTTACTGATCCTCGCTCGGCTCGTTACTGAAAATGCATCAAGCAGCTATATGGGTCAGACTGCTAAATCTGTAGACATGGAGTGTCAGGAAGCCTTTTTGTCAACTTGGTACCGTTTAGTATATGTGTCCTCAAGTTCAAAGCAATCCTGGCCTCAGACTTGTGATATTTTCTGCCCTTTCCCCTTTTTGTTGACTCAGACCTCTTCCCTTTGAGGTCAACATCAAAATAAAGATGTATGTTTCCTCAGCCTGACCATGGCTCTGACTCTTTAGATCAGCAATCCTATAGTCCATATGTCTTCCCATCTGTCAGCTGGCATTTGAAGCCAGCTTGCTCCTCTATTCTTTCAGACAAGTGTGAGAATCAGGAGTTTCTTTAATGACGGTTTCAGGCCTTAAAGCGTTTGCTAAGATACTACCTATTAAGATCCCTTGATGGCACCTCGAATAGAGATCAAAAGCAACTGAGTTCACTCCACAAATCTAATTCCGTCAGTCAGTTTAGGGCATTGAGAGAGGGGTGGGGAGGGCTCGGGAGGGCACCGTGCTCCCGCAGTAGGAGACAGGCCTGGGAAGTGGGAGCCCTGGCTTCAGGGAGTGACGTACAATGGCAAACATGAGCGCTGCTAAATCCCTCCAGTGGTGGCTGAGCTCAGGCTGCCGGGACTGCTCGTGCTTGGAAAGCAGAGCTGCACAGAATGGGTTGGTGGCTTTGCTTGCACTGTGCTGTGGTGACAGCCTTTAGGGTCTGAGCTGTGCCTGGTTCAAACGAGCATTTTTTGGTGCCACATTAGTACCTGTGTCTCCGCTCCTTTGGCTGGGAGATTATTCAAAATCTTTTTGCAATATAAGATTGTGAACAAAAATCTTAGAGTGCAACATATTCTTGTTGTTAGTAACTATTGACAGGCAATAATTTGTCTCTTGTACTTTTGAGAGCTGCTAATAATGGGAATCTGTGTCCTGCTTCACCACTGGGACTGCATGAAAGGCGGTGTGGACAGACGCTGCCTGCACAGCATTATCGCGGCAAAGCGGCCACTCGTTCAGAGGGCACCATTCATCCTTCAAACATTGCTATTTTTAATGCCTGCCAGGAGGTGCTGCAAAGTCCTTGGAATATTTGGGGAAGTGTTTACTCCAGTGGTGCATTTCCCCAAGTGACACAGATGAGTTAGTGGGAAGTTGTGGCCATTAATTCAAGCTCAAAGCCTGAAATTCAAGGCTGGTTGAGTTTCTGTGTACTGAAATGTGGCTGTGGGAGCTGGAAAGAACAGGGTGCCCACCGTGGGAAGGGTGGTGGAGGACATCCCCCAGGGAGCCTCCACAGCCAGGGCTAACAAACGTCGCTGTTGGTTTATGGGACCCAAATGTCTGAGAAGAGCTGAAAAGCCCCAGGATGTGGCTGAGTGCCGGGGGGATGGTGTCACACCACTGACCGCACAGTAAAACTTGACTCGGTGGAGTCAAGGACGCCATATGGCCCTAGATGTGTGTTGAAACGTGTTAATGGCTGAGCATGAACCTGAGGTCCAGGCACAGACATTCTTTGGCCTCAGAGTCTTTAACTTGAGTCACTTCTGCTCCCTGAGGGAAAACAGCCACTCTGGCTGCCTGCTCTGGAGCTTCGCTGCTTTTGGATCAGGTGGTTAGTCAGAACTTGAGGGATGCACATTGTTTGCTTGTAAGAGGGGAAACGGAAATCACTTTAAAGCGATTTTACGTCTTCGTCAACAAGGTGCTCTCACTCTGTGCCTGTACTCTTGGCCACCAGCCATTTTCCTTCTACAACCTCCACTCAGTCTGTTCTGTCCCTGTTTTACATGGTGATACTCAGCCAAGTTTGTCTTCATCACAGTCATTTTTAGTGTGAATCCATATCTGCCTTTTTAGGGGGTAGCGGCGATGGTGACGTGTACGTGTGGTTGAAGCAGAAGCCACTATTGAGTTCGACAAAATAGGATGAATGCTGTATAAAAGCCTTCAGAGAGCTGTGGAATCTCCATCCTCTCTTCCTTGTTCTCCTGGGAACACTTGCACAAAGAGTATTTTTAATGTGAAGCAAAAAGGATTCTGACAAATGCTCATTAACATTTTGTTTCTGCAAAGATACATACATGATTATCACGAGGCTGCAAGGGACATATATTCAGTAAAGCTCTTAGATGTATGCTTAGTTTTATGTATATGCTTAAATCTCCCTGATGGCCGCTGCTTTGCTGAATAGATGTTTTCACCAAGACAAAACCAGGTATTTGATGGAGCTTGTTTGTGCTGCTCAGGTATGATGCAGTGTGCTGTGATACAGGTCTCCAAACTCTCTGCGTAATAGTGCCATGTGAGCAGTGAATCCTCCCATACGGTACTAGCAATGGATTGGTTGAAGTACACACCCACAAATCATTTGTATCGTATTTGTGAACAGCAGCCCACAAGGGCAGGATTTAACCAGAGAGGTTGCAAAGGCAAATGCCACCAGACGTGTTCTGTGGCTTGTTTTCGTCGTGTGACTTCTTAGTGTGAGCCTAGCTGGGAATCATCAGGCAAAGGTATTGCTTCTCCATTGCTGCTTTCGAAGCTCCAGTGTTGTGAAAGCAGATCTCATTTGGAACCTCCAGTGCTGTGAAAGCAGATCTGATATGGACTGTAGCCTTTGTTAGATACTGGCTATATCCCTCCAGGCATGTGCAGGCAGCCCCATTTCCCACTGCCTGTTCCGAGCTGGTTAAACTCAGGACAGCCTTGGTCAGGAAGAGTTAATGTAGCGTGGTGCTGAGTCTCAGCTAGTAATCTTGTGTGAGGGGTAGGAGAAAGTGTGTCTGTCTGTGCCTCTTCCTGCAGACATACTGCTGATACGTTCGTCTGTTGCTCTGAATGCCCCGTGGAAGGTGGAGTGCTGAGCTTGCTCGGCTGTGTCATTAGATGCTGCCCTAGAATCATTTAGGAGTAAAGGTGTCCAATTTGCCCAAAAGAGGAACGTGTTTTGGGGGACATGTTATGCAGTGGAGGTAACCAGACATGACAGAAGGGTTTTCAGGCTTTGCTAGAGTTCTCAAATCTTGTCACAGAGAGAACCATACTCTCATTTTTTGTGAGGATCCCATTCTTTCAATGGTTATAATCCACTTTCTGTGCTGCTTTCCATATATGAAACCTTGGGTTGCTTTTAGCAACTGTTTGGATGGATAACGAAGTCTTAACAGTTGGAAACAAAAAAAGGATGCACACTGCAAGATATTTCTTTTGGGACTACTCAGAAATGTTCTGAAGGTGACCGTGTTTTGTATGGCTATGTCATTTTGACTCACTTGGAGCATACTGAAGCTTTGACACAACGTCACCAGGAACTGGAGTTCCTGTCACTGTGCGATGGCTGGTTTGCTAAGTCGTTCATTAATGTGGTACGTCTGAACACTTCTGGAGCCTCAGGGTGTGATACAGTGTGGACTCAGGAGCCCAGGTGTCAGTCCTGGGAAGGGGAATCTCCAGGTTCTGGCCCTTAGTTGCAGGATTTTCTGTTTTACAGACAAAGAGAGTTGAGAAGCAGGGGCCTGACTCAAGGACATCCATGACTACAATGTCTAGGTGCTACAACCAAACAAGCTCATCAGGATGGTGATTCGATACTGGTTCTGTACCCCAGGGCAGGAGGGCAACACAGTCAGGCTCCCACTGCTTGGACACAAATACTAATTCAAGCGGGCCTCTTGTCCCTGGAGGGCAGGGTGAGCAACTTCAGAATATGACAACTACTTAGGAATTGTCACTAAAAATCAGTCACCCAAGAAGAGCGCTGACTTCCTTAGACAAACGGGCCAAAAGCATCCTGGTTTAACTTCAGGAGAGTCAGGGGAGTTACACCACTGTTTTTCACATCACCATTCAGTTTGGCCGTACTGCAACAACAGGTTACTTAGTATGTGTATGTAATTGGGGTCATTTTTTTCTAGTTGATGGAAAGATAGCTGCGTAATTAATGGACTGGGTAATTTGTTCTAACAATAGGCCATATTGTGACATTGATTGTTAAACAGAATTCTCCCTTAGCAGAAAAGAACATTTGCATTTAAGTCTGTTAGCATAATAGAGCTCAGTATTTCTAAGAAAGCTGTGTTCGACCTTTGGTGAAGACTAGAGATGGTAGCACCTGTTACCAAATGAAGCAAATGAAGATGGTGTATTGCTTCTATTTATATGACAGACGCCGAGCCTTGTAAACATGCTGCTTCTTGTATTAGCGCATCCTTGAAGTACACAGAGCTAGTCTAAAAAATATGGAACTGCAAATGGTTAAAATCATGCCTATCATTTGACATAAGTACTATTCTTCAGGACGTAAGTAATGTGAATGTTATGTTGCACAAATATTTAGAGCTTCATTTACCTTCATCTTCTTTTCATTATTTGTAGGAGGTCTTGTTCTCTGGTGTGTCCTGAAAAATACAAACTGGATATTATTCTTATCTCTGCTGCTGAGATTTACTGTCGATAAATAGACTCAGTTAAATGGGAACAAATGTTTGTTTTATAATCCTCCTGTAACTGCAGACTTCATTATGTATGAAGAATACAGAGATTAATTCTGCCATTTGCCATCAGCATGTTTCCAGTTTCCCAGTATATAGTATTCACATGCAACTGTATAATAATGTTAACCTGTATCTGGGCTGAAATGTATATTTTTTTCCCCTTCTTGGGTAAGATATAAGGATTAATTACTGATGTACTCACTTCAGCCTTTCAACCTAGCTGGGACTGCCATTTTTTTCCCATGCTGTAGTGTCTAAAGTGTTTCTCCTCCTCAGTGGAGGTTGTTTTGTACTGCAGTGAATTGGCCCATTTAATACTCTTTACTTTGCCTCCTTAGAAGTTAATTTTTTAAAATATTTTCTGAGCACACGGCTAAAGTCCCTTTTCCAAAAATGGATTTCTTTTGTATCCCAAAATGCTATTCTACCACATCTCAAGAGTTAAAGTTTTATCGTAGGCAGATTCTATTTTCAGATAGCATCGTGTGGAGACTGTGTTTTCAAAAGCATTAACTCAAACCACACGGATGCACAACTGTTTTAAAATATGAGAATTCACACATGCTTTTCATTATAACGCACATAAAACTGAAGTATAATACAGTAGGCTTTGGCAATAAAACAGAGTAGTCAATATATAAATTTTAAGCCTAGTTCTTTAGATTAATGAACCGCGTTTCTTGATGAATTGAGCATGAGTGAGTAAAAACACAATGATCTGGTTAGATACTAAATTAATGGTTTTCTGGCAATTCAAAAATTGCATGTCTAGTTCAGAGTTCACTTTTTTTTTCCCCCGGGACAACTTGATAACCTTCTTCTACTAGCTAGACCGCTAAAGAGGCATTGTCAGTCTCTTTGAGCTCACTATTGTTCTCAGCAAATCACTTCCTTAAGAAATATCCATATGTTGAGGGTCTCGGTTGTACTTTGTGGGAAACAAAATTGTGGGTTGAAGTAATTTACTCTGTAACTCCATTGAGGTTGGATTCAGCTGGCACAAATATCTCCTAAAGGCATTATAGCAGGGGTGAGTCTGGCTTCACCTTCTCTCTGCTGGCACAAGTAATGGGGAGGGCTCTGCAGTCAATCGGGACAGCTGCAAGTAGGGGAGATTCCTCAGGGCAGAGATTTCAGGTTGAACCACTTCTCACGTTTGGAAGCTCAGATTTGCATTTAGAAAAGAGGGCAATGATCTGCCAAATAAAGTGAACAGCCAGATGACCTCCTTCTGTAGACAGGGCCCCATACTTGTTTGTGGCAGGGAGAGACTTTTATCATCTTAGAGTCACTGGGAAGAGGAAATGCAGATGGGGGGGCTGTCCCAGGCTGGTCCAAACCTCCAGCAGCTAGCAGGGAAGGGATTAATCAGCCCCTATGCAGCAGATAGTGATTTGTAGGAGAGCAGAGATGGGCCAGCTGGGAGAAATGAGCTGATTGCTGGGGGTGGGGGCTGTATAAAAGACTGTGTTGGTAGAAGGGCCCACTAGAGACCTGGTCGTGCTGCTTGTGGGCTTTGGTTACAAGGAGCTGTGTCTCAGGCTGTTGTGGGTGAAGCAAACCGTGATTTGCACATTTCTTTGGAGTGGTGGTGGCGCTTGTAAAAAGGTGGAGATGCTGCTTTGTGATGAAAGGCTCTCCTCTTTAAGGTGAGAGTGAAGTAGTTGTGGTCCTCAGGCTCTGTGGTATCCCCTTTAGGTGCTGCAGTTCCCAGCTGAGAAGGCAAGCTGGTCAGCTTGGGTGATGCAGTCGGGCCAGAAGCTGTCCGAGATAAACTGCCGTGGGGAAAGATGATGGCCTGATTCTCTGCTTTCTTACAGCCTTCTGTAGTTGCTGGTCCAGTACAAAAGGGATGTGAAATACTGAGCAAACGAATGATTCCCAGAGGGGAAGAGGAATTGCAGCGCCCTATATCCAGAGGAAAACTCTGGTGGGAGGTGCAGTCCCTCCGTACAAAGGTGTGTGCTGTGGGGAATGGGAATACCAGCATTCAAGGCTCCAGGGGATGAATCTGACAAAGTTGGTGAATCCTCCAAGGTGGGGGGAGGAGCTGATGTAGAGGTGGCTGGAAAATGCAGAGAGTGTTCCGTGAGTCTTTTGCCTGGGCTGTGTGAGAGTCGTGTTCTTCCGGCTGGCAGAAAGCACAGGGTAAACAGGAGAGCCCAGGGTGTTTTAGTATGCGCATCTGTGTCCTGGCTCACATCAGAAGGGTCTGAAATGGAGGGGGAGAGAGCTAAAACAAGCGGTGGAGTTGAAGAAGGTGGTAGGGCTGATGCAGTGGTGAGCTGGTGTGTGCGAGCTGCAGGCGTGTCTCAGGTGGGCTGGAAGAAAGGAAAGGAGACAGGTGGTGTGCAAAAAAAAAAAAAGTTAAAAAATTTTCAGAAGCTCAGGCAGAGAGGTCAGGTCTTGAAATGGACCTGCCGGGAGGGGGGGTCCTGTCCCGGGGATCCTTTACATCCAGAATCTGCCATGGCATTCACAGACCTCTGTCTGGTCCTTTTTCTTCCTCACCACTGTCTTCCCCCTCCCCCCCCTCCTTTGTCAGGCAACTCGTTAACACTTATTAGCAAGCATCTTCAAAAGGCCAGGAGGGGGGGAAAAGATGGGAGGGGAGCTGAGATGGCTAAAGGAAATGATTAGGAGATTCCTTTTCCTTTCTGTCTATTCAAGTTTTAATGACCAGCCCTTGCTCTGTCTGTGCCCTGCATTGTTGTCCAGCCCTCGCCCGGGATTGCGGCAGCTCTGCTACCCCCGGCACTGATCCCCTCTGACATCTGGGGCACTGTGGGCGCCCCGAGCATCCAACCTTTCTCATGCTGGGGGTGCTCACTGGGTCTTAGTCTTGCTCCTGCACTTGGCATTGGTGTCAGTGCTGTACCGGCACTGGTTTTGTCTCCTGATGATTTGTTCCTCCAAGTATACCTTCTTAATCGGCGTCATCAGTGCTGTGCTGCCTTGCTTGGGCTGCCCTTGTGTGATCCTGCCTAGAGACTGATCTCTATTTATGTCTAATACATGGCTTGTAAATCCCTGCGATCCACCTTCAAGGACCAAGAATCTGGTAGGCAGCAAACGGGCTGTTTTAGTAGCCAGGATTGTGCTTGCTTGAGGTGGAGGAAGGAGGGCTGAATAAAGGCAATGGAATTTGGCCTGCAGCTTTCTATTTCTTGCCTTGCAGTTCCAGGGGCTTCAGTTGCAGTGTGTGTTCTGTGGTTTCCACCTGAGCTAGTTATCTAGAGCTGAGCCCTAAGCCTGTCCAAGCAGATGGCAGAGCTGCCTTTGGCATTGGGAGAAGCAGGCTGCATCAGTGGAGGCTGTTTTGGGAAGTTCTGTTGTGGAATGTGGGTTATATTTGTTTTGTGTGTGTTCTGTCCATCAGGGTCTTCAGACTGGTGTTTATTCACCCTTTCCAAGCTACAGTACTGGAATTACAGATCCGGGGCTGTTGCCTATGCATTAGTGAACTCTGCAAAGAAGGATTTTTCTATCAGGACTCTTGTAACTTGGTCGTAACAACCCTCCCCTCCTACCTGACAGGCAAAGAATTGGGAAGTTTTCAGAAGCTGCTGAAGTTCTGCATCTACTGAGGACTCTGTAGGCATAAAGTGCCAGGAAATGCGTGTCATCTTTTCACAAATCTCTTGCTTTTCCCTGCGGGAACAGCAGATTGGCAGAAGAGCTGGATGCCAGCCCTCCCGGCAGCATGTGCCAGAGCAGGCGGGTGACCCTCAGTGCAAAGTTCCTGCCTCTCAGAGGGGAAAGGCCTTCACAGATTTCCTGCACCTACTTGATGCTCTTTAACCTGGGGGTATGTGTGTAATTGTATGTACAGGACAAAGCCCTGATCCTGGGAATGGGTGTTTAGAGACAGAGCCTTGAAATGCAAAGAACTTTGAGTATCTGCGTGGGTCATGGGCTAGAGCTGGTAGGTCTAGGATGCTTCCTGAAGACCAGTCTGGCTCTGGAACGAATCTGCTCTGGGCCTTGCTACAACCCTGTTATCTCTGGTGGGCTTCTTCAGGATCTCCTTTTCTCCTGAATTATTAGTGTAGATATGTGTTTACAAATGACTCTGTGGCCACCTACTAGTAACCTGGAAAGAGGTTTTGACAAGTCTCAGTTCTACAGAGAACAGAGGTGATACTTATTAATATAAAGTCATTTGCTCCGGAAGCTGATGCTCTGAGGGCTCTGGCTTATTCTCTTGGGGTGTGAATTCTTTGGAGCGGTGACTGTGTGGAGAAAAACAGAGGCTTCCTAGAACTGGGGGAGGTTTTACCACTGAATCCAAGCTGTAGTTATTTGGGGCAGCAGAATGCACAATTTACCCCAGGTAGTTCAATAACTTTTCTGTCAGTGTTGAAGATGAGTACAAATATGAAAAGAAGGGGGGGGGGAATGGAGTGATTTAGCTTGTTCTGCTCTTTAGCTTGTAGAGCAAACCTTGGATAATGTAGAGGAAAACAAGACCAAAGAGGCACCGGTGCCTGGCTGGAATCGTCCTGCTCACAGGCAGACTCTGCAGCACCGGCTCCGAGAGCTGGGTGTCTGCGTTCACACCGGTTCCTACAAGGTTCATTCTTTCACCAACTTGCTATTACAGTCTGCCGAGAGTGTGAGAGAATCTCCTCTGTGTTACTAGCTGAGGTTTTAATTTAAAAAAAGATGGGGGAAAAAGCGGATTTTGAGATGAATACTGGAAAACTGGAACTATGCATGGAAAAAACCACAGAGAAGAATTGGTGAGCTGGAAAAAATATACAAATATTATTTTTTAGTGTTTTTCAGAGTTTATGTTCTTTATCTATTACTTATTCCATGCTGCGTTTTGGAAAGTATTTGGCAAATGCATAAAAGCGATCTGTAGGATACTTTGTAGTCAGATGCCATAACCTAGATTAACTTGACTGCCTTTCAGAAATAGCCGCTAAAGAAATACACTGATTTATGTGTCAGTTTAAAACCTGTTTGGGGAAACGGTTATAGCTGTAGAATACAAAAAATATTTAGGACAGACAGTGCAAAAGTTTTATAGCTCTTAGTAAGAAAAGATGGGTAAGTTTCAATTATGCATTTTATTAACACAGCCTTTTTAGCTCTATAAATTGGTAACAATGTTAAAATCCTCTCCTGGGAAATAGTCACATGTCATGCTGCTGAGAGATAGCACTTGAGGATGTTATGAAATGCTGGTGGAGTTAACCACTTGTTAGGCAGTTGTTAATTCGCAGCCGAGTCCTGCTCCAGCTGAAACCGAAGATAATCAGATGATAATTTTGACTTGCAGGCGGTTTTGTTACGAACTTGGTGTCTAACAAGATCTGTAAGGAATTATCTTATTACTGTGATAAAATCAGGTCAGCTCGCACTCAGCTTTCATCTACCGGCAGGTCACCAGACGGTCGGTGCCGAGGTGCTTGTGCGGGGCCTGAGCAAGCAGCACCGGTGGGTGCTGGGCACTGGTGGGTGCCGGCTGGCTTCCTCACAGCCCCACGTGGTGTTCGCGCTCTGCTGAGGCGAGGCCTCCGGGGGGGCTGCTGTCACAGGCCCCCAGGAGCTGGTGCCCCACTGGGGCTGGTGGGAATGAGGTGCTTCTGTAGCTGGCAGGGCTGGGAGGGTGTCCCTGCTGGGACGCGATGGGGCCTGGCTGGGCCTGGGGGTCACTGCCACAGCCTGTGGGTGCCCGTTGGGGGCGAGTCCCCTGCGTGGAGGGGACGTGGGAGAGCTGCTATGCTTGGAGCTGGTGGGCTCCACCCAGGGCCCTGCTGAGGCGCTCGGGTGTGCCTGACCAATCGCATGCTGGCGCCTGTCCTGGCCAGCCAATCCCAAACTGCCAGCTGTGCCCCTCTGGCCAATGGTGTTGTGCTGTCTGGTGCCTGAGGGCACAGTGGGGTCTGCACCCTCTGGGGCTGAGGCGGGAAAGCAGGGAGGGCGGCCGCGCTCGAGGGGAGCTCCCTCTGTCACTGGTGCGCGGCTGGGGGAGAGCCTGGCCCTGCACACAGGGACAACGGCCTGGCCTTGGGGACACCTGAGTTCCAGCATTTCTGTGACACCCTGCTGTAGGGCACCCGGGAAGTACCAGGAGAACCAGGACCTGCTGGAAAGATGCTGCAGGCCTTCTCCTGGTGCGATGTTCCTTCGGAAGTGAGCGAGTCCCACAGGCTTTGCTGCGAGACTTCCTAGGCGCTGGCTGCAGGTCATACAACCACTCAAAACTGGCCTGTCCCAGTCTATCACAGTCCTGTCTTCTGCTGTTTGTGGTGGAGGCATCTGGTGCTGGTTCTCCATGTCTCTTTTTCCTCGAAACATGGACTCCACACAGCAACTGGCAGCTGTACTGACTTGCTCGTTTTCTTCCTGTAAGTGCCAGTTTTCCCCCAGTGGAAGAGAAAGTGTTTCAGTAATATAATCCCAGCGAATGAAGGCGTTTTCTTAATTAAAGTAGTAATCTGAAAGTTGTCATTGATAAGTGTGTAAACAAGCTGATTGCAGTGGGTGCACAAATAGCTCTAATGAGCACGTGTGGGTATTAAATTAACCATGGTTCACAAGCCATGCATGGCTGTATGCTCATTCAGAAATAACCACCTTCCCCTGGTGTGCTACTCTGCCCACCAGCCCCAAAATCTTGTCTTTTCAGTGTTGCACAACTAAAAGGAACCTGCTTCTCTTGCAAAAAGAGGGCTTTGAAAGAAATTCCTGCTCTTAAGATGGCTGGGAACGCAGGAAGGCAGCCTGTTTCGTTGGCATTTTTTCCCCTAAGTGAAGTGCAGCCTAGTGAGTAGTGCGTGGGCATCCAGCATTGGCCTCTCCTTGATGACGGCTTGTTCCAGGGCCCTTGGAGGAGGCACTCCGCTGCTGGACGTGGTGGACTGCCCTGTCTGTGAAATGGGAGAACAATGGCTCTCGCAAGGCTGTTGTGCCATTAACGAGCTCCTTGGAGGAAGAACCCTACAGAAGTGCAGATCATCTTTTTACTTGCTGTTAATTATTGATATATTTATTTGTTACAAAAAGCAGGATGAAAATAGTAGGGTGATGGTAGGCTCAGCTGATCTGTAAGTGGGTGGAAGTACAGTGGCTTCCTGTGACTGTCCCAAGGAGGTGACCACTGGACCTGCAGCTCTGCTCTGATGCTGGTGGGACTCAGGAGAACTCTCACCTTTCCAGGCCCAGGAACATCTCCATGATTTGATTAAAAGGGGCTTGGGTGTGTACCTTCCAATTGTTGGAAAGGAAACAAAGTTTGAGTGCTAAATGTATTCTGGCTGACTTTCCTAGGTGATCCTGTCTGCAGCCTAAAATGGCAAAGGAGGACACAACTTCAGGGTGTAGTTTGGTTTCTAGAGAATTAATTAGAGCTTCTTCCCTGATCCAGAGGAGGTTAGATTTCATGTGTTGCTGTGTACTGGATGCAATTGGACCTGATCTCCTGTTTTAGTAGGAACTCATTCTCCTTTGCTGTCACTTCAGGTTATCTTATGAAATGGAAATTCAGCCTGCTGTTAACCAGTATGTTGCTGCAAATAGCCTCCTCCCTTTTGACTGCCTAGATTTGGCAGAGAATTGAGGTAGAGTTGAGATGCTGAATTAGTGACACTACCAAAAACAACTGTTCTTCTTTAAATGAACTGTGAATTGCGTTATGAAACAAAAAAATAGGATATTTATTGTGTGTCTGCCTCCACCCTCAAATTATGACTCAATATCAATTACTGTTCTCCCAGTAGAGCAACATTAAGTTGCCTAAGGGGCTGGTTTTAGGCGATCACTTTTCAGGAAACTGCTGTAGTTTGCTGTGTGTCTATCTCTACATATACATACATATGTCATATTACTGTTAGGGGATTTATGATCTTCTGGGCCTACATAATCATCAAACAGACAAACAATCAGGGTAACCTTGACTATGAAGATATTTGTGTTTACCAACGTGTCTGCTTTGGTTTGAAAAACCTCGGAGGAGATTTCTGAGGGACTAAAAGTGTTTCCTATCCTTCTGCAACTGGGAGTGTCTGATGTGGGGTGGGGTGTTTGTGTGTGTGCATGTTCCATGTGCCCCTACCCTCGCATGTCAGTTGGGATTGTATGTCCATCCCCTGGTGAGTGGGCTGTAGGGTGGCAGTAGTCATGCTGTAGGACAACATCTCCTGCTTCCTGCCCCAGCATCTTGGAAACACAGACCTGCGTTGCCTTGCTCTGCTGGGCCTTGTGTTTTGCAGGTCCTTGGAAGCACAAGAACTGTGTCTGTAGGCCCACGTAGGGTGGGCAGAGAGTCAGACAGGGTTTGCTTGCAAGGGTAGCAAAGGGTGGATCTGAAGCTATGCTTTGCCTGTCAGCTTTGACAAAGTCAGCTCCATGCAGAGAGTTGGGTGTCTGTACTGCATAGAAGTAGATGATCTTAACAATAGAGAAGGGAAGGGCTATGTCTGATCTCATCCAGCAGGTCATTGGACGAGAAGTGGGTAACAGTCTTCATCTCTAAGCCTTTGCATCTCTTGTTCCTGTCCAGTACTGTTAAGTAGCTGGAATATGCAGAGAGGAGCTTGATCCCAAGTCAGAGCTGACACAGGCCACAAGTGCCCCCTGCTCTTTCTGTGACATAGTTAATGGTTCCTAGTCCCCTGGGCTGGCTTCTTTCTTAAGGCAGCACTCTGTGGTGTTGCTGGAGATCTTGTTACAGTGTGAGTCCTGCTCTTCCTGAGAGCCTTGGTACTAAACAACTCTCTCTTGCAAGAAAAAAAAAAAAAGAACCCACAAAAAAGCCCACCAAAACAAAAAAAACCCCAAAACAAATGAAACACAAAAAAAACCCCAAACAGGTAGGGTTGTTTTAGCAGAGCAGAGTGTTCTATGCATGCACAGTCACTTCCTCACGCGTTTGAGTTAAAACAGGAATTCTCAGGTGGAATTTCTACACTGATGTGTGATCTGTCTGTATCACTTCCCTTTCCTGACAAAGGAAAGGCAATGTTGCCCTGCTCTTTGTGAAGCTCTCTCCTGGTGGCATCATGCCTGTTCGATTTGCACAAGTCTGAATGAGCTATTGGAAGTGAGGTGTGTGCTAACCTTGTCCACTGCTCTGCAATGAGGGCAGGGTTTGGACTTCCAGGAACTGCAGAGAGTTACAACGTTCAGGTATCTCGCTTCTGTCAAGCAGACAAAGACTTGCTGGAAGTTTGTAGTTTCAGCGTTTGGCAGGAATTGCCATTTCACATTGCTAGCAGAGAGTCTGCATATATGCCATATAATTAACACCAGGAAATTCTGACTCCTGAGGCTATAGGGTTAAACAAATATATGTCCCCATTAAACTTGAATAATAAGAGGTTAACTCATTAAGAAAAGAACACTTTTGATGTGCTTAATGGAGGGAGAGAGCATTAACTCTTACAGTTCCTTGCAAACCCTTATGTTAGTTTAACTTTCCTTTTTGAGTTTTAATTTTTCTCCTATGGAATACTTTACCCCCCACACCCTCAAGGTGATCTCCTGTGTATTCTCCCAGTCTCCTTTTGATTCCCAGATTATTGACATGCTTGGCTCCTTTGGAGTCTTTAAAAAATTATGTCCTGCTGTGTTGATGATTAGTTGCATACTTAAAAATAATATGCAGTGCAGAACTTCTGCAGAACAAAGGCAAATCTTGAAAACCACTCATTTGAGTGTCCAGTAGCAACAATTCATATGCCTGTGTCTTTTCTGTTTAATCTTTACCTTCTCTGGAAAAAAATACATTGTAGTAGCAGGAAAGACCTGGAGATACTAAGCACAAACAAAAGTGGCCTGCAAATGTAACATTTTTCATCAAAGTGATTTAATTGTAAAAGCGCACACACAAAAATTTTAAAGACCTTGTATCTGCAGTTCCAAAACCCAGTTAATTTCCAACAGATGGACCTAGCTTGTAAACCTCTGCTTGGAGTTGTTCTGGACCAGGGACTTGCTGGATGTGCTCATATCTGGCTGGTCACAGAGTTCAAGGCTCGCTGACACTTAATTACTGTAGAATGGACTTCTCAGGTCAGGCAAAAGATGCCAAATTTCAGAGGAAGACAGATGAAGTACGCATAAATGAAGATAGTCAAGGCAAAAGCTTGCAAGCCTCAGTTCTTTGATTGTGGCATGAGCAAACCTTATTCCAGTAATTTTGGCTCTGGAGTGCCTTTGGTGTTGTCCTTTGAAGAAAGCATGTATTCTTGCCTAAAATTATAATTCTGGCAGAGCTGGTTTCTTGCTTCACCCTGGACAGTGACGGAAATAACTCAGCTCCAGCTCCTTCAGCCATTACTCCAGCTGCTTCTGCCATTTCCTCCAGCCCTTCTTCCTTGCTGAGCACTGTGCTCTGGGGTGCTGCTGCTGGGTGGAAGTGTCTCTGGGAAGCAGGAGATACACCACTTTTATGTTTGGGAGATTCTCCTGGAGAATATTTTCTGTCTTCAGGTATCCTTAATTGTTGTTCTTTTGAATGGGGTGAGTCTGGGTCCTTGGGAACTTCCGGCACTATGAAGACAATAATGCTACTGCTGGTCATGCTTCTATCGGAGTGATTAAGCCAAGTGTTGGCTCCATATGATATAATTAAACTATTGATTTGTACACTTCAGTCTAATCAAGGAGAGAAAGGTGGTACTTTGCACAGATTTTCCAGAACTAAGAGTCTGATTTTTCCTTCTGAGATTAATCTTCTAAACACCAGGAACAGAGTTGACTAAGTTACTTGACTTCTAGTAAATTGAGCGCAGCGATCGTCTGATTCTGCTCTAAGCAAATAGGAAATTTGTTTTCTGCATTGTTACTTGCATTCTGGTTCTTTCATGACAAATATCTGGATGTCTCTGACCATGGATTCTTTAGACTTGAGATTTAAAAAAAATTTCAGTGAGGATTTGAAGTTAGAGGCCGGTGGGGTGAGAAGGGAAACCCAAAGTATTCTTGACTTTTGATGACCCACTTAAGAAATGAGATTTGCTTATGGAACAGCTACATGTCTGAAGGAGCTCTAGCTGGTAACAGTTCTAGCCGTGGAAAAGACAAAGTGTAGCCTCAGACTATGCAATAATGCTTTTCAAGGCAGTAATAATAATAATTTATAATGCATGCAGCTGTATAAGCTCTCAGAAGAATCAGTTATGGAACATTTTATTTTGTGGATCACCTGAGAATAGCCTGTCTTCTCAAAGCTTGCAGAGAAGAGATGCAAGAAGTTTGGGAAATGCTTCCAAGCAAGGAGGTTTCCAATAGCAAATAGTAAACCAGTGATGTCAGCCAAAGACAGGAAATCAGCATTTTGGCTCATGTGTCCTCCATGGCTCTGCCTCTTTCCTGTATATGGGAGTGTGCTTGTGTGGGGAACCGTGTAAATAATTGCATGCCAACATGTTTCATGTGGTGTAGAGGCTGCCTCAGAGCGAATGGCTTCTGGGATGTGTGGGTGCTTGGCATAAACAACTCGCATGTTCTTTGAAAGCTGAAGAACCTGTTTTCAACCGTGCCCCATGGAATGTTCCTGAAGTCCAAGCTATTCCATATGCTGCAGCAGGGCAGAGGAAAGAACACCTTTTTTTCTTGTTTTTGAAGTAACATTTTTGTTGAATTTACTGTCTGTCATATGGGCAAATTGATCTCTACATTTTTTTTCAGGTGCTTCATACGAGACTTCTGTAGCAGGAGCCCAAGCGTTTAGATTTTTGTCTTTATTTTTATTGGCCTTGTTTCCACTTTAACAAATTCACAGCTTGCGAGCTATTGCTGGAAGATTCAAATGTGCAAAACATTAAGGAAGCATTAAGCACAGCCATCCTCCTAATTTGTGCCCTGTCTTTGCTACTAATAGTGTGTAACAACTGACTACGGTAATGCCTAAGAGCTCCAGCTCCTGTCGAGCCTGGTTGTGGTGGGTTGCACATGGCCGGGAGGGGGGATTCCTGCCTTCTGGGGTCCTGAGTGGGAACCAAATGAGACAGGGGCTGGGGGAGATCACCCCAGTGGGGAAAGAGAGGAAGTGACTTGGTCACACAGCAGATCAGTGGCAGAACAGGGAACGGAATTAGGTCTCTGCTAGGATATTTAGTCACATCTAAACTCATTTTTCACGGTGCCTCGCGGCAGACTAGGTGGCTTCTTACAGTACTTTTTTTGCCCCATTTTATTACAAGCCCATGGATGAATTAGCTGGTGCCTGCTAATTAGTGAATGCAGACGAGGACAAATTCTGGTCAGGCTCACCTCGGTTTGCCTGGGGTAAACTTCATGCTGACCATGACTTTTCATTGTTTCTACTGACCAGTTAGATGCTGTGCCAATCTTGATTAACTTGGTAGTTTTAAAAATTGAATTCAATTAATTTCATCATAGACACAAGCCCTCTGGCCATGCAAGCTTGCAGGGAGAGGCACAGAAAATAGGCTTGGAGCACTACCTGCATTTCTCTGGAGTCATTGAAATCATACCCATTAATTCATAACCTGAAAGTAGAAATATAAAGCTGATAGATATGACAAAAGAAATCACACTTCTGTTTTTCATAGAATGCCATGATAGAGAAGCTGTGCTTAAAGTGGAAATGCTGAGTTCTTGATATGAAAGAGAAAGCCTCTTCTACAGAGCCAACACTTTAGTAATGATAAACAGATCTTCCAACGGATGTTGACTAAGGAAAAACAAGATGGATTAATACAAGCATTCATCTTCACTGTCAGTGTAATATCAAGATAATTTTATTTGATAATTCAATGTAATAGACTCCCCTCTGCCTTAATACATATTTGGGGAAAGTAGGCAATATTGTAATACAGTAATTAGCCATATTTGCCTTTACTGTGTGTGAATAAGATTAATATACGAGTGTTCAACCTAATTGATCTATTATGTGATAGGGACTCACAACCAGACTGCAAATTACAGTTTAACCCCCCAAAGGGCTAGACTTGTTTAGAAAATGTGTGAGTCTTTAAGAGATAAAATTAATAGAAATGACGTTGACCTAAATATTCAGTGTTATTAATTGTATCAGTGGGTTGTGCTGCTTTTATGTGCAACTAGGAAGGCAGCGTGCTTAGAAGGGAGTGGGTTTATGACAGGAATGGGAAGGGTGGCTAACAGAAAACATGACAATTATTGCAAACCAGGTTTCCTGGTTAAAAAAGTGATTGTCACAGGCCCTTAAAATTGCTATTCCATGTGGTTGTGATTAAACAAATCATCCGTGCAGTGTGTTTGGAACATAATGACTCTGTGGGAAAAAAAAATGTAAATCAGGTTTTTGTATTAATGAAAACAGTTTAATATGGTTTTAATGACCCATTTTTCAGTCTTCACCAGAAAGTAATTACCAGTTAGATAGTTAGTGCTCTGGGCTTTGTTCTGGCTCTCAGAACTCCTTCAGCCGGTCACCCGGGGGAGTCCTGTGTGCTTCGTGGGCTAGCGACCCAGCTGCAATGCAGCCTTTCTCCGCTGCAGCTCCCTACCCTCTGCTTCGTGGTGCATAAGGGACACGTGGGTCTGTGCCTTCAACTTCCTGTTTAATGCTGATAAGGCCAAGGGTAAACCCATGACCGCAGCTGCCCCTGAAAACAAAACTGAGGAGAGCTGGCTGTGCCTGATTAGTAACTTCTCTTTGGGAGCAGGCCAGGGACTGGCAGCTGCAAGAGTAAACATCTGGGCACGGTGGCAGGATGGGGAGCAGTGCACAGACCTGAATGTGGGCAGCTTGACTCCTGAGGGAGGGTGCAGCCCAAAGGTGTACTGTCAACAGGGACAGCCAGCAGGTTCAAATGGCCACGGCTTGTTCATCTCCAGCAGAAATGAGAGGAGCAGAGATGACAGTCACCGGGGAAACTGAGACTGGGACCCAGCATTTTTGCATTCCTGCCCATCTGCCAACCCAGTAAACCCCACTGCCTCTCTGCTCTTTTGTATGGAAGCAAAAGTCTGACTAAATAACTGAGATCTTTGCATGTTTTTAATGCTTGGAATGGGCTACCAGATAGTGGCTATGTATTCAGAATAGGGGACTGCTGGATTAGTTTCTGCTGCGATGTTGCCCTGTGCTAGTGTTCACCCTCTAAGAAGGGCACTGCAGTGGTTTAAGAGCAGCCATCAGAGCAGGTAAGGCACCGATGGATGCCTTTGAATCAAGCAAATTAAGACCCTGTTTAGATGCTCATGATTTGCACCTACTTACATGGGGGCAGATATGTCATAATAGAGGGCTCTTCGATCTTGTCAAGAAAGGTGTAATTCAGCCCAGTTCCTTGAGGCAGGAATGCACGGGGTTAAAAAAGCACATCTGTCATGTTAGGAGGGCTTAACTTTGGAACCCCTTGCTGAGGAGCACGGTGAATTCATTGTCACTCAGAACTCTAATACCAAGGCAGGATGTTTTCCTCTAGAAACCAGCTGCAGAGGCTCAGGATATGCTGGTCCAGTTGCTATTGAATTTGGAGCAGGAGGGGTTCGGAGAAGTCCTGTGTGCTGCATGAGAGTGGAGGCTGGGCTATTGTGATGCTCTGTGGCTTGGTCTGTGCATTCAGAGCTTGTCTTTCTAAAGCCTTCTGATGGTGAGAAGGCCAATACTACCTCAGATGGACACAAAAATAATGAAGTTTAAGGTCCAGGTGAAATCTGGAGTTTGCAAAATTTCTGATTTCTGGATTTTGGGCTTGCTGCACTAGGTTGGTGGATTTGCATATGCTTGCTGAAGCTGAAACACACCTGAAATGTCTATTGCTTGGAAGCAAAGGCAGGAATCTTGTAGGTACTGGCTGTGCCCCTCCCAGTGGGAAATGGTAGGTTTGTCTGTTTGATGTCTAGCTGAAAAGCTGCATATGTGGGATGCAAAGCTCTGTGCAACAGTAGCTGTGTTGCCTGCAGGTTGGCATGGTGGGGGAGTGCCTGCAGAAGCTGTGCAAGCTGTTACTGCAGGAGGCATCAGAGCTGGCCTTTTAGTGTGCAAGTCAGATGTTAATACTGGGCTCTCTTAAATGCTATGGGGAGAGAGATATTCTGGCTGGATGTTCCTAGCACTTCTTTTGTCTGGGAATCATCACAATACGTGTGTGAGATCAGTCGATACAGAGGCATGAGGTTGTATTCAATGTTCCTGATACTATTGAGAAATAAAGTAGATTGAAGGCAGTGAGTGAGAACAGAAGGAGATTTTGAGGGAGGGGAGGATCCTTCAGACTTTATCCATTGTAAAGAAACATATGAAATAAAAACAAAAATCAATTTTCTAAAAACCCCTCCCAGGTCACCTGTAAGGGAAATAACGTGACACAGCTCAGTGCCATGCGCTGCAGATTTTGTCAAGAACATGAAGAAACCTAGCGCTTTATTTTTATTTTTGAAGTGGAAGTGGTTCACAGGGTATACCGGGGAGATGATTCAGTGCTTACAGTTGTGACATGTCAGAGTCTCGTAAGCTCAAAGGCGACTGTCTTTTATTGTGTTTTCCTTTTCATCTTCCAAACTTTGAGCCCCTGTTTTCCTATCATTTTCCCTTTCCGATGTGAAAGAAGGAGCATATTCTAAACAATGGTGCTCTTTTGATACATGCCATAATAAAGAAACACTGACTTGGAGAACAGCAGATCATAGCTGTCCACAAAGAAGTACAGAGAGGTGCTAATCCTTTTGGCATAGCACTGGAGCAGTTGCTCCCACTGCCTGATGGAAAGCCAACAATTATTTTTCTCTTCTAACATAACGGGGACAAAGAAGCTTCCCTTAGCAGCCCATCTCTGCCCTAATTTATGTTGCAGCTTTTTAGGGAAGGGAGCAAAAGTCATTTTAGGAGCTATTGAAGGATGTCTTTGTCTTTTATAGCTCCTGTGTGGTTTTGGCAAGTGAAGTAGAATACGTTTGTGGGGCACATCAATGGCAGCGGCCTGCAAAGGGTTCAGGAAAGGCCTAATCACCTCCCTCAGTGATGGCACAGCTGCTCTGAGATCCTGCCAGACAGGGAACTGAGAGAGGGCTGCTCTGTGGATGGGACTGCAGGGCTGGTGGGGCTGTCCTCTGAAGAAAGGCGGGTAACAGGGCCAGGTTAGGAAGCCAGAGCCCAGGGCTTGAGGGGCCATGTGTTGGGTTGTGCTTTATGGCAGACTCTTCCCAAGACAACTCTGTTCTCTGCTGCTGCTGCAGCAACCTTGGGGGACAATGCCATGGGGAGCTGGTTACGATGTTGCTGAGGAAAGGCTCTGGGGACTGTCACCCTTGCTCTTGCAGACAGGTAGTTGTGACTCGTAAAGGGCTCTGGTGCCCTGTCTCACCCCTGGGAGCTGCTGCATGGGCTGTCTTGTGAAGTGCTTTGTATATTGGATGTTTTTTCTGCCTTAAACAGGATGACTTTTGCTGTCCTGTTGTGTGTTGAGTGTGATGGCAGCTCCCTGCTGAATGCTGTGCTGTGATGGGGGCCTTAAGATGTGTAACACGTGTGAAGCAGAAGCTATTAAAAGAAGTTTTGTGGGAATCTTTCACATGGTTAGTAACAGTACAAGGTCAGATCCAAGCTGACTGCCCTGAATGGACATCAGTACTGCCAGGTGGAATTCCTTGTGGAATCCCACAAGGGACACAAAATTCACCAAGGGTAGAAAATTTGCTTACTTTTTCTCCTATGTATGGATCAGGATGGAGCAAGAACATGCCAAGAAAGGGCCCTTGAAGTAATACAGGGGGAATGAGGGGCTAGAGCCTAGACATGGTACAGTGTTGTTCTGAACACTTACAGGGTGAAGAAATCCTGCCAGTGCCCAACTGGAGCAAATTGTTTAACATTGGATTGACCTGGGAGGCCTGTTCTCATCAGGACAAAATAGTAAAGAGTTGGCTCCTGTGTATTACAACTTGCGCTGCCTGTGCATTTTAACTATGAAGTCATCTTGTCTTCTTTTGTTCTCCCAAAGGGATCCCTGGGCTTCTGGAAAGATTTTGTGACTCTCTCTGTGATTGTCTCATATTAGGGAGGCAAGCGCTCGGGTCAAGGGCTGTCTTTTCCTACATGGCTGTAACAGTATTTAGTGCACAATGGCCCCAGTTTCTGACTGAAACCTCTCCAGGCTTTCCTGCACCATGAGTAAAAAGTAATGAGATTGGCCAAAAACAAAAAAGCCCTAGGAATTTTGATTTTTCTACCAGACTGGGCTGCATAGAGTCCCCAATCCCTTGAAGACTGGCGTGGGTGGGAGTATTTCTGTAGCCAGTGAGGTGGCTGAGTGTGAAGCACATGGCAAGCCTTTGCAGAATGAGGGTTTAACTCTTCCATGACCTGCCAGCTAATGTTGTGTTTGGTACTTGGACAAACTGACCGCTGCTGGAACCAGTGCAATGTTTCAGTCATGTTAAACCAAATGTGACACAGCTTTCTCAGGCTTAGTTGCTTGTGCTGATGGTGCTGTGCCCATGACTCCCTGATAAGCTGATCGTTCACACTTCTGGGACTACCAGATTTTGTCAAAGGAACCCAAAATGAGTGTGCCAAAGCCTATAGATGGTTGGTGGATATTGGTATTTGTAAGCTCCTAGTCTAAAAGCCACCCTCAACTTTTTCATTCTTTTTCATTCCCAACCAATGTTGGGGGAGGGTCAGGCTCTGGATTAGATCCCAGTGCTGTGATGTTACGGGACTGTTGCAGATTGCTGGGTCCTTTGCCTCCTGGAGTCCTTTGCCGTGCCCCAGACTCTGGGCCATGCTTGTGTAGCTCGGTAGCCCTGCCTGTGCCAGGTCTGTGCTCCCTTGACTGTGGTGTGGGAAAAGTGAGAAGGAGCGAGTTGTGGTGGGCAGTGATATGTGGAGCTTGGGGGGGAAGCAAGTTTGCTGATGACACCAAGCTGGGAGGTGTGGTAGACACACCGGCGGGCTGTGCTGCCATTCAGCGTGACCTGGATAGGCTGGAAAGTTGGGCAGAGGGGAACCTGATGAGGTTCAACAACGGCAAATGCAGGGTCCTGCACCTGGGGAGGAATAACCCCATGCACCAGTACAGGCTTGGGGTGGACCAGCTGGAGAGCAGCTCTGCGGAGAGGGACCTGGGTGTCCTGGTGGACGACAGGTTGACCGTGAACCAGCGGTGTGCCCTGGCTGTGAAGAAGACCAATGGGATCCTGGGGTGCATCAAGAAGAGTGTGGCCAGCAGGTCGAGGGAGGTTCTCCTTCCCCTCTACACTGCCCTAGTGAGGCCTCATCTGGAGTACTCTGTCCAGTTCTGGGCTCTTCAGTTCTGGGCTCCCCAGTTCAAGAAAGATGAGGAGCTACTGGAGAGAGTCCAGTGGAGGGCTACAAGGATGGTGAGCGGACTGGAACATCTCTCCTACGAGGAGAGGCTGAGGGAGCTGGGCTTGTTTAGCCTGAAGAAGAGAAGGCTGAGAGGGGACCTAATATATACTTACAAATATGTGAAGGGTGAGTGTCAGGAGGATGGGGCCAAGCTCTTTTCAGTGGTGCCCAGCGACAGGACAAGGGGCAATGGGCACAAACAGAAGCAGAGGAAGTTCCTTCCGAACATGAGGAAGAACTTCTTCCCTCTGAGGGTGACGGAGCCCTGGCACAGGCTGCCCGGGGAGGTTGTGGAGTCTCCTTCTCTGGAGATATTCAAGACCCGCCTGGACAAGGTCCTCTACAGCCTGCTGTAGGTGACCCTGCTTTGGCAGGGGGGTTGGAC
>Ga0065711_1031748_pt1 | contig 28842 bp, 20 predicted proteins | sample Hoacrofraction12_FD_59098 | JGI IMG/M metagenome (GOLD analysis project Ga0065711, IMG submission 59098) | Hoatzin crop microbial communities from Cojedes, Venezuela - Epithelial fraction 12 v2 (version 2) | ecosystem: Host-associated > Birds > Digestive system > Esophagus > Crop | place... | reverse complement strand
CTGGAGTACTCTGTCCAGTTCTGGGCTCCCCAGTTCAAGAAAGATGAGGAGCTACTGGAGAGAGTCCAGCAGAGGGCTACGAGGATGATGAGGGGACTGGAGCATCTCTCCTATGAGAAAAGGCTGAGGGAGCTGGGCTTATTCAGCCTGAAGAAGAGAAGGCTGAGAGGGGACCTTTATAAATGCCTATAAATATCTGAAGGGTGGGTGTCAGGAGGATGGGGCCAGACTCTTTTCAGTGGTGCCCAGCGACAGGACAAGGGGCAACAGGCACAAACTGAAGCATAGGAAGTTCCATCTGAACATGAGGAAGAATTTCTTCCCTCTGAGGGTGACGGAGCCCTGGAACAGGCTGCCCAGGGAGGTTGTGGAGTCTCTTTCTCTGAAGATATTCAGAGCCCACCTGGATGAAGTCCTGTGCAGCCTGCTGTAGGTGACCCTGCTTCGGCAGGGGGGTTGGACTGGATGACCCACAGAGGTCCCTTCCAACTCCGAACATTCTGTGATTCTGTGATTTGCGATCCCTCTTCATGTGCCATGCTCCCTATCCATTTCTCTTTAATCACAGTCAGCGTGAACTGTTTGAGATAATCCTGTTGTTGAGAGAAAACGTCCTCTCACTGCTTAAAGCAAGCAGTAAATCATGCTGTCTTAATGCAAAATTAGAGATGGGGGAAAGTATTTTTGTAAATGCTCTGATTTTTCTGAAAACATGTACGTGAAGCTGAATGACTGTCATTCCTTGTTGGAATTTTTCAAGTATTAAATACATTCAGATTGCCTTGTTGCTGAACTTTGTGGCACCAACTCTTGACTGAATAGTCAGTACAGTTATTAAGTCATTACCGCAGTCACATTTCTGAGGAGGCTGTTTCCCTACAGAGCACTTGGATCCTGCTATAGCTCCTTTCCTCTTCCAGTCTTTAGTGTTCACAGAAGACCTTTTCTGTATTTTGAGAAAACCATTATACCTGGACATTTGTGCTGAGTTGCATACAATGCAAGAGTAACCTTTTTGCCTGATACAAACACTCCGAGGAGTGTTCCAGCTCTCATCTGGGAAGGCAGAACCTGCCTTTGCCCTGTGGACCCCTGCTCACATGGCCTGCGAAGAGGGAAGGCTGGGAATGTGTTGTATCGCCAACTGGAAAAAAATGCCAAGTTAAAGATTAAACGTTCAAAATAACCAGTGGTTTCGAGTTTTCCACCTTCTCACTGACCATCTCCAGAGGGCCTTCTGAAGAAGTGCAGCTGAAAAGTGAGCCACCCAAACCAGTGGCTGCTGTTGATGCTTCCAGCCCTGCTGCTGACCTCAGGAGAACTGTGAGGGGACCCTGGGCACGTTCCCTGGCTGCAAGCTACCAGCAGCACCCTGCCAGCTATTGGGAATAATCTCTGGTGAGGGATATAGCCACCAGTCCAGATCAGTTTTTGTGTAGGGGGTATTTTAGCATAAGCTTGCTTCTTGTTAGGTGAAATGTAATTTGGTTTTCCCTGGGAAAGAGGGGTAGTTTGGCTTTTGTTCTCCTAGGAATGCTATTTTTTTCCCAGCTGTGGTATAGGCAGACACTGAGATAAACAGTGGTGGATATTAATCTCTTTCTCCCTCACGCTTTGCTTATTTTGACCACTTACATTGTAAACTCCTCAGGGCAGGGACACTTTCCTACTACGTGTGTGCTGAGTGGACCACAAATATTTAGGATATAAGAGAAGGGTATAGAAATGTTGCACGCCACTGGAGTCACTTTGATAATGACCCAAGGAGCTCTAAGGGAAGACTGGGTACAGTGCTGGTAGCTCTCCAAAGACGCCTCACAAGCTCATCATGAGTTTATAAGTAAGCAAAGGTCTTAAAGGCGATCGAATCCATTCTCTCACTCTTAGGCACAGTGAGATTTTCCCGAGCATAGCTGAAGACACTAAACTGATCCTGGTGTGCAAGGTGAGCAGCCAAAACGAACATCCCTGGCCGCATTGATCACAGTGCCCCAAGCGCATAGGTTGAGATTGCGACTGTCACCCGAGGCCTTGCGCTGAAGTCCACAGGAGGTCATGGTGGGGTCCTGGGAAAGAAGAAGATCTCTCGCTTCAAGCGGAGGCTGCTGTCTCTGGGGGCACAGTGCTGCTGTGGCTCAAATAAACATGCCTGATGTATACTAATGAAAATAAACTGTATAAAAAACAATGCCCTGGTCAGTCTCATTAGTTGCTTCTTCAACCCACTGCTTCCCTCATGGCATGATGTGCGTTGTGTCGACCGCTTCCCAGAGTAGAAGGCTAGTACAGCTACACCTGTGAGTAGCCACTTTTGTGAAAATATCAGAAGTATGAGATCCAGTCCTTGTTTTTTTGTCTGCCCTTATTTCTCTCTTCTAACTCCATTTTAAATAAGGCAAGTTCCTTTTTTTGAGTACCTTCACTGTTTTGTCTCTTGCATTTAAGGCGATCTTTTCAGTGTTTTCTGTGATACAAGATTCTGTCTCTGAACTCGATCTCATTTTCTGGTTTGGCTGTATCCATGCCTACTAGCTGTATCATTATTATTTGATAATTTAAACACCAGGTTTTTATTTAATCAAATTTAGAGGAATTTTGTATTCTTGTAATAGTCTTTTTCTCATTTAAAAGGAAGAGCTTCAGCATGGTTGGACTAGTAGCTTTTTTTATTTTATTGCTGGAGTAATTTATACACTGAATTTTTCCAAAATTGAAAGCAGTTGCAACATATATCCAACCTCAGATTTTTTTTGTCTTTTCAAACAGAAACCAGAAGTGGTTGTTTTGTGCTCTGAAAAATTAACAGAAGAACCCGAAATATATCAAAATTGGCAATTTATTTGAATTTTGCAGTAGTGCAAGGCAAATAGCTTGTATTGAGTGTCATTGTCTCCTACAATGTGACAAAGGTGAAGACTTGCAGGAGTTTCTTTCTTTCATGTTTCAGGCTGCCTATTAAAATAAGAAGGATATTAAGTGTCTTAAGGTCTACTTGACTTCAGCTGGGTGATTCCCGACTTTCTGAACCTTCAGCTCATGTCAGCCTGGAAAGTTCCTGCCCTAAAGCCCCCTTGGCATCACATATTTCATTAAAACATGGTAAGAACCAAAAACTTCTGAGCAGTCGCTGTGGTTCATTCACTGCTGCCTCCAGCCTTGGCGTGGGAACGGCTGCTGTGGGATGTCCCTGGACCCTTTCATCTCCCGGATGGCTTCTCTGTGACGGGATGAAACAGCTGGAACTCAGAAGTGCCAAGCTGCTTCTGTTTAATGAGTTACCACATCGCTTCAACCACAGAAATAAGTTGTTTGTGCTCTTGTTTCCTGTTGGAAGTGAGAAATGAAGTACATCGGCCTAAATCTTTGCAGATCGAAGCTAGCTCGCTTTGCTTCTGCTGGGGACCGAGAGCTTTTAACTACTGCTCCTGCACAGAGACTTGTTCAGCTGCAGGGACCGCTTAGGTGTCTGAGCCCTTACATATACTCTAACAAGAACTAAATTAGCTCAGTATATACCAGGGACACTTATCATTGCTAACAGCTCTGCTTGGCACCAGAAGCTCTTCTAGGCATATATATGAGAGTGCCTCTGTTCTCATAATTATAGTATCGCTACCAACATGCTATAATTAGACAAGTTAAAAATTGTCTGAGCTCCTGCTTGTTGCTGAAATGCGCCAAATTCCGGATGAAGTTGTCAGTGAGAAAAGCCGCTTTGAAGCCTGAGCTCCAGCATGGGCGGTATCCTCATACCCTCCTCACCTTTCACTTCAACAGAGCCTTTTGCGTGGACTTAACATGCATGAATGGTCCTTGTAAACAGCTCTTCTTGTCTTTTTATTCTATACCAGGAGAAGCATTAGAGGCTCAATGGAGTGTATTTTTAAAAATAATTCCTTTACAGCACCTGCCAGCCTTAAGTGTTAGGATTTTGTTATTTTATTGCAGCGGTTTCTCACTGAATATGTTTATATTTCCTGCATTGGGGGCTGCGTAGGGCATCCTCTGAACTCAGGAAGAATAATCAGTTCACTCTTTTATTCTGTGCGAGGCGCCTGTGGTCCTCATCCCTTACCTCTTGCAGATAGCAGGTGTGAGCTCTGCACAGCGTGGACAAGAGGTTCTAGCTTTGAACTGCTGCCAAATTCAATAAACTGTCATCTTCGATGTGTCTTGGTTTCCTCAACCTACTTTTATGATGGAAAAAAAAAGCACTGCCGAGGCCTATTTGCTTTTTGTTATAATCCCTCCTCCTGATGTCATTTTGACAAGTTAGTTGCCTTGTTACTTCCCTTGTATGGATCACTGATCACTTTTTATAACCATCGCATTTTTGCTCCAGCCCTGCAGTGAGAGCGCTGACGGCAGAGGAAAGGCAGCTCGAGCGCTGAGACTTCTGGCCCCGTTCTGACGAGCACAGTAGCAGGGGATTCATCATCAGAGGCTCTCATCAGAAATCCCCATTCTTCACATAGCTTCTTACTTGTCTCCTAGATCTTGGCAGGCTTTTTACTTCCACCCACATGGTAAAGGCTTGTCTAATAATGGCAATGGTGTGAAGCCCATTAAGATCAGTGTCTCAGACTAACTGAGCCCAGCTCCCCCTTTGACAGTGGAGAGTAGTCTTCTTTAAAAGAAAGCAGGAAAGTGGGTTTCAGTTAATAACAGCTGGCTGGTTTCTGACATTGGAGCCGCAGTGCGTGTTGGCCCTGCGTGTGCCTGCGTCTCTTCCTTAGCCGCGTTTGCCCCGTGCCTGCTGTGGTGAGGTCCTGCCCCACCAGTGAGGAGCTCCTGTGGGCTGTGACCTGGGCGCAGGATTATTCGCTGCCCCTCCTGCTTCTGACAGGCAGCTTTATGAGGCTTGGATCCTCCGTTCTATTTCAAGATATGGTGCTTGCTCTTCCCTTGCCCTTTCCTCAACCCTAGCCTCCTCCAGCCCCACTCAAATGCCGCAGTCATCGGACTTGATCTGGAGCATCACTCTGCTGAGGAGGCTTAGCATTCCCAGCATCCAGACTTTAAAAGATGGCTGTCCCCAGGGGTGGTAGGACAGGCCACACAGGCACTGAAAGGATTTGAACTCTGCTCTGTGTGTATTAGCACCATGGGCTTGTTCCCGTCTTTAATACATACAGTAATCAGTGTTTCTTACTGCACCGTTATACTCTGCAATACGTAGTGTGTATTTTGTCAGGAGTCAGCAGGGGAAGCTTATGCTCCCCAAATGAATTCCGTGCATAATGTTAGCTTTATAAAATATCCATCCCTAGTTCACGATTGCCGCACAGCACCCCGCACCTCGTAGCACGCATGCAGAACTGTGCCAGCAACCTGCCCGGGTAGGGTACTGTAAAGGCGTTTGTCTGTGGTCCAGATCCCATTTTAGCTTAAACAGTGGGTAAAGGCTTCTAGGAAAATGAAGTTTGGCCATTTAAACTCAGTGTTCGCCTGATGGACTGTATGTGTACAATTTTCATTCCTGATAGACCCCAGAAGGTATCAAGCAGACAACAGGTCAGTAAGATGGACCCCTTCCCCTGAAAACTTACGTGGACACTCTGGTAAAAGAGAATCGGTTCTGTTTTAATCAAAACCAGGGCACTGAAAGACTAAGGAGGGGCTGGAATAAGCGACTGTAGGCTTACAGACGTGGAGTAGCTCCCTGCAACATCTTGGCCTATCTGACATTCCTGACATTTCTCTTTCACTTTCCACCGAGCCCTTTCTCCCCAAGAAGATGGGGACTTCTTTGGAGAGCCTTGCACTTACTCCCCTCAACAGTGCCGGTGACATCTTTTTCCAGGCTGTGATGCCACGGTCAGCTTAGTCTGGATGCCGTCAAAGGCCTGGTGCCCGGCTTCACCCATCACTTTCTGCAACCGTTTGTTCCAGGTGTCCCTTGTTGCCATTCACCTGATCTTGGGGCTGAAGCCTGAATGGAATCTAACCCAGCACAAGCAAGGAAGATTTGCAGAAAGCTACACCAACATGAGGGAATCGATCTTGTCCCAGGCTGTTCTCTGGCTCTGAGGATGCCTGTGCCCACACCGCCAGACTCACTGTACAGGGACCACCCGCAGCAGGGTGTCCACACGTAGACTCTCAGTTGAGAGTGATGCCTCCTTGTGCTAACCTCTGGATCATGCCTGGGAACTCGGGAACTGGGAGATGGCCAGAAGGCTTTGCTCTTCTTATTTAGGCATGGATGCCTGAGCTCCGGTGCCTGGCCACGTTTCCTGGCATGCTTAATTAAATGAGTAGGTGTGGTCCATACGGCTGTGTGACCAATCAATCAACAAACCCTTGCTCTGGAAAAAGGCTCAGAGGAGGTAGGCAAGGATGGTGTGGTCACGAAGCTCAGGAAAGAATGTAGGAAGTAAGCACAGGTGTTGTAAAGGAAGCTGAACTTCTCTCAACACCAAGGGGAGGGTGACCTTTGTTGTAGACAGACTACTGTATCGGCTGAGTTCATCAACTGGTTGTGTAATTGGCCTGCCTTAAAATAATTGGTAGAAATCATCTTCCTGAGCCAGCCATGCCAGCATGGGGGAAGTGTATGCATGTCTGAGCCCAACATGGAATACAAAAATTGAAGAACCAGCAAAATAACTGTGATGAGGACAATGGCCTTGAGCTGGCTTCAACCCACCTGTTTCTTCCTAGCGACCGGAGATGCCCAGCATTGTGATGGTGAGTGCGCAGAGAATAGCAATGGGATTTGTTTGCGTTGTGATTCACCTGTGTATTGCAATTGCTATATTATGCTTGTGTTGTGATTTCAGTATATTGCTGTATCAGTCTGCTAAATCAAAGCCCTGTGTAATGTCAGATATCTTCAAATAAGTAATTTAGTATTAAAACATTAAACCCTGCTGATGCAGGATATCAGAAAGAACCCCTTCAGAGGGTATTAGGCTCTGGCAGATGGCATGAGCATTGGTGTGTGTGCAAGTGAGAGGATGGGAATGAGAGGTGGGAGCAGGGGGAGGACAGGGCCACCCCTTCCTGCCTGAGTGAACGCTCGTGCTGGATTAAGGGATCGTGGAGCTGCGCTGTTGGTCGTCACTGCAGACATGGGTGTGGGTGCTATGTGCTTATTGCAGTTTGCTTCTGCTAATGGTCTCCTTTTCCAGAAGGTCCCTAGGATGAGACCTCTCTTTTCCACCTCTTGTTTCAAGCAGACTTTTGAAAACATTGACTTCTTTTTCTGTTTAATTGCTTGCAGTCTCTGGAAAACAGACACTTATTACATTTTCTGGTTTTATTATTTTTTTCCTATTTTCCCCAAAGGTTTATTTCCCTACATTAGCTGCTCTTTCCCTGGCTGAATTAACAAGGTGGAAGAAAACCATGCTGTCAGATCTCGTACAACTAGAACCGAAAGAAAGCAGCTCTACAGTAGCATGTATTGACTAGACCTCTCTCAGTTCAATCGTTTTTTCTATTTGTCAGTGAAGCCTTAGAGCAAATTAGTGGCACGACTGGCCCCTGCAAATTGCAGCAAGTCCACAGGTGGTGGGAGCGATGGCTCAGGATTTGAGCCCATTCCCAGGGTCTCAGGAATGTCCCTGAGGCTTGGTAGGAAGCGCAAGGTAAAAGCCCCTGAAGTCACACAGCTACGAAAAGCCATCACCTACATGAAAGCTGTCCAGTGTTATGTGCTTTGTGACATTCACACGCGGTTGCTGAAATGCCACCGATCCAGCTCCATGGGTAATACAATATAAAGGAAATATTTCAGCCAAAAGAGTGAAGTATTTTTTGAAACCTCTTTAGAAACATACATTTAGAAGAGAAGGAAACTTAACATGGTGCAGGTTTGCTGAGTCTCTTTTGGAAAAAAAAGCAGGGCCAAGAGGGAAAGGTCTGGTTTTATATTCTCACAGAACCAGGGCCCAGCTTCTGCTTAAAATTCAAATTCAATTGCCATTGATTTTAACAGCAGAAGGAATGAGCCTGATATTGATTTAGACAACAACTAAAAATTGGATTTCACGTGGCAAACTGTTCTTGGACCACGGCTAGTAACATCACTTTGGGTAAAAGCTATAAAAAACCAGGTACTTACCATGGTCCCCCTTTAAATGCCATTTCAGCTGAAAAACATCTCTTGCAAAGGGAAGAAAACAAATTCTCTATTCGGCTGAGCTTTACCTGCTGGATGACACTTCTGCATGCTGCAAAATGAGTGACACTCATTCTGTAAAGTGAGGAGTGAAACTGCAGGTACCAGAAATGACGGCTGGAGAGCAGGGTCGCCCTGGCTCTGCCGGCCATTGCTCGCCAGCTGAATGGCAACGCAGGGACCGTCACTCCCATCGTGGTGCCTGCACGCAGGGTGGCTGCCCCATCCAGGTGTGGGCGTTCAGCCCAGCCCTTGCCAGGAAGCTCGTGTTTCAGTTTCCATGGCCTTCGTCGGCGCTGCCTCTTGGCCTCTTGCCTTGGGATGTGCCGTTGCGGGACACTCCCTGAGGTACTTCCTCAGGATGGTTTTTGCTGGCAAGGCCAAGAGCTTTTGGTTAAATCCAGAGACAAGTCAGGCTTGGCTTGGTTCAAGCTCCCTCCTCTCATGGAAGCACCTGGGGGGGTGCCTGGGTGGCAGCTGGAGCTGCTGATAATGTCCCAGGTGGAGTTACAGCAGGTCTGCAGGGACTAGTCATGTGTGTCATGCCCTCTACACGTTGCTTTAGCCTTAGCTGGGGTGGAAACCTGCCTTGCCCTGCCTCGGGGCAAGTGGTACCAGGCCACAGCAAGCATCTCTCTGGGGTGCACGGTGGAGGTGGGAAGGCAGCGCAGGGATCCCAGAACAAACAGAAGGGGTGAGGTCTTGAACATGTTTGTGAAAAGGAAAATAAGGACTGGAAAGGAGGTATCTTGTGAGGCTGCTTCTGCAAACCACGGACCTTAAGGCAGGAAATCAACTGGCATTATTTGGGCCCCCCACCTTTCCTGAGCACGGTATTTGTACAGTAGGTATCACTAGCAGAAGCTTTGTTTGGTGAGAGAGCTACAAGTCTCTGTTGTGTTTAAAAGATCCAGATTTTTATTAAAAATGAAATTTAATTGGTTTAATTCTAGCAGGCAGTGCTAGATGTGGCTGTCCTGATGCCACACCTGGCACTACATCGCAGCCTGCATCGTTACGGAGACTTGCTCTTACCTGTCAGAAAGGGTGCTGGGCTGGGGCTGAATGGGCATCAGTAAAACAGCAGTTTGGGGCCCAAATTGCCTCTGTCCTTGACGAGTATTTGATCTGTTGGTCTCGCCCGTTTGCAGGGCAGTTTTGTGTTAGTAACATGAACCTCTGCTCGGGATTTTCTATCCCCACCAACTGTTCCACTGACTAATGTCTCTTCCAGATTGTCAGTCTGCACTCTTTTAACCACGGCTGTTGAGTGCAACCTTACAGCCCAGCACGGGCGTGTTCTGGGCCTCGTTTACCAGAGGAACACAAAAGTCTCTTTCTTCGTATTAAATTTGTGTGGTCGTATTGTCATCTTAAATTAAGAACAGACTGATACCTGTGGTCAGGACCAAAGTTCCTCCGTCAGGCCAGGATTCATCCCTCAGACAAATCCAGATCATAAAACCATTCACCCATTGCATATGCAATTTTTTCGACACCGTTACCAGCATTGCTGGCCTCTCTCTGAAGGTTCTTTCAGAACATCCTCTTTTTCTTCTAAAAATATGTACTTCCTTCCTGTGCCTCCCTTCATTTTACATTACATAGTATCACTAAAATCACAAATGTTTATGGTGTTGGGTCTTCATTTTAGTTAGCTGAGAAAAAGAATCAAAAAGAAGCTCAGAAAGTAAAACTGAAAGGTGGTGGAACTGATGCAGAACACTGGAAAGAAAAAAGGGTAGTTGTCATAAGGACAAAGCTGAGGAGCAGAAAGAAATCAGATAAGGTTTGACGAGATGTTAACAAGGAAATGCTGCCTGGAAAAGAAGATGACATTTTGAACAGGCTAAATAAACTGTAAAACTGTAAAGAATACAGCCATTCATGTCAAATCTATTTTAATGTTCTCTTTTTGAAACACCAGTGGCAAAACTCAGAACCATAAATATTTTAAAACAGGAACACAAGCTGTAAGCTTCGCTTTCTGGGAAACATTTGCTAGAGCCAGCAGTCCAGCTAGCTGAAGGCAAACAGTCTCCCTGGCCTCACCGAGCACCCGAATCATAGAATCACAGAATCATAGAATCATAGAGCGGCTTGGTTTGGAGGGGACCTTACAGATCGTCTAGTTCCAACACGCTGCCATGGGCAGGGACACCTTCCACTAGACCAGGTTGCTCAGAGCCCCATCCAGCCTGGCCTTGAACACTGCCAGGGAGGGGGCAGCCACAGCTTCTCTGGGCAACCTGTCCCAGTGCCTCATCACCCTAACAGGAAAGAATTTCTTGCTTATATCCAACCTAAACTTATCCTCTTTCAGTTTAAAACTGCTGTCCCTTGTTCTGTCTCTACAGACCTTGGTAAAAAGTATCTCTCCGTCTTTCTTATAAGCTCCCTTTCAGTATCGAATGGCTGCAATAGGGTGTCCTCAAAGCCTTCTCTTCTCCTGGCCAAACAACCCCAACTCTCTCAACGCAAAGAAAGGCAAAAGACCAGAAGGAAAAGATGCCGGGGACTGACACTGTTTCTGCTCAGCTCTCCGGCTAGTCACGGTGCAAAGGGCAGATGGTGGGAGAGCTGCTGAGCGTGGTGGGGAACGCAGCGCACTGCACTCGGAGCTCACTGGCAGCTAATCAAATAGGCCTCATCGTGATCACCGGTGACTTTTTTGCAGGGTGCTAATCAGCATCTTGGCTGTTTTCCAGCCCACTTGATTGCATACTCTCTGCTGAAATTTCCTTCAGCGGTTTGAACCAAATTTGGTATCTTTGTGCATGTTCTAGGTGCTCACAGTGGTGGGGAGATGTGCTTGTGCCGTGTCGCGACTGCAGCTCCCGACGGACGGGGTGTGGGTGATGCCCTCCTCACTCTGCCTCAGTCATTTCTTTCATGTCTTAGAGCAAGACAGTCAATAATTTTGCGATGGTTTCAGGTCACACAACCGGAAATTGCTCTTGAGGTCCAAGACGTAGCCTCAGCCTTATTAGGGGCTGCGTGCTTCCAGTTGGAAGAGACCCCTGTGTACAAGTGCCCCCTAGCATTTAAGGAAGTATGTATTGGACATCAGTGCCTTGACAGCTTCCCAGGTGACAGCTGGCCTCCATTACCTGGCGGTTTGCTGTCAGCCCATGGGATGATCGTGTAAAATCCTGGCACCGGCCCGCCCCGCTCCCACTGTGTTCTTCCACCTCTTCCCAGGACCATAAGCAGAGTGGCTGCACACTTGAACTTTGCTCACGCTGCTGAGAAACCTGGAGCCGGCTGTCACACACCCAGTCACCGCACTTCAGCTGACGAACAGAAACTCGTTAATCACGGTAATTCACTCTCAGCATATCACTGCAAGCAGCAAATGGATCAAATTCTTCTCCCAGCTCTGTTGGGGCAGTCGCACAACTTCCAGGAGCTTTTGTGAGGGGAGGATCTGGCCCCAAATCTCCCAGGGGAGTCACAGTTGCTGCTCGGAGCTCCTTCTCCCAAATCTGCTGAGCTCTCAGGCAGTTTTCCTGTTGAAAATTGCCCTGAAAGTACAAAAAAAAAAAAAAAAAAAAAGAGATCTGTTGAGGCAAGCTTGGCTGAATGTTTCATTGTTCCTTTGATTCTACACACGTGGAAGCTGATTTACTTCTGCCGCCGTCCAGTTAGAGAGGAACAATTGCTTTAAAAAAACAACCAACTCTGGAAACACCAGGGAAAACAATTGGGGTTTGAACATGAATGGCCACAAGCCCAAAGAGAGCCATGTCTGACAAAGAAGAAAAAAATAAATAGATTTATTCCTGCTATGTATAAAGAAAACTGTACGTTTTTAAACCCGTAAGAACAAATACCCTTTGTTTTCCATGCACGTTCGAAAATGGTGTCATCAATAGCAGGGAGAAACAGCTTCAATGCCTTGCTGGGGGAAAATGGCATCAGCACTTCCCCTCTTTGTCTGCGAAGCGTTCCCCAGCCTCGGCAAACAGCTGGGCCCCTCCACTGCGCGGCCGAAAGCCGTGCTTCCCCCTTTGCCCTCCCAGCTGGAGAGTTCAGGGTTTGCTCCAAGGTCACCGAATAAGCCTGTTAGACAAGCACAAAGTATTATTAACATTGAATTATTCCTAAGCTGATCTTGTGATTTTTTTACAATGCTACCAAGGATATGCTAGCGCAGCATTTCTTGTCAGGCAGCAACTGCAGAGGCCAAACCTATGATGACAGCTACACACGTATTTTCGTGGTCCACGGAGAGCTTTACTGGAAGTACAAGACTGAGCTCTAATGTCTGCATGCTCCTTTGCTTGATTTCTTACTCTTTCTTCCAGGATCCACAAGAAATTTAGCTTACAGCAAGAGGTGATTTTGGTTTTGCTATAAAAACAGCACAAATGAATAGTTTTCACCTCAAAATCTTAAATTGTTCGCTAATCTTAACTACCAAAAGATGAAAATAATTGAAGAGAAACCACTTAAAGCACTTTGCAACCTAATCGCACTTTTGTGTCCTCTGGCAGTGGGAAAAGGCTATTTTACCTTGCCAGAAAGATGTATGTAAGTACGTGTGTAAGTAGTGCAATAACCACTGTCTTTTGTTGCAGTAATTTGGAATTATGTGCCATTCTCTTACACCTCGTGCAAAAGGAACAATTGAGGACAAGGTCTAAATGCAGCAAGATCACCTACCGTACCTTCTGGGTTTTGTAAAGGATGAAGGTTTTATCAAAGTTAAGATTTTTGTGACTTTAGTGTTACTTTCCCTGTTCCTGTAAAATGCGCAGTTCAAATGCAATGCTCAAAATCTCCTCAGAAACAGCTTTCTCTGTGTATCCATTTGATGCCAATATTCGCTGTAATGGAAAGGACTGGGCAGCACGCAAGCTGTACTCCTGGTCTGCCTTCCTCTTCTAAAAATGTTCAGCAAAACTTTTCCCAAAATAAATTCAATGTATTTGCAAAGGACTTTATGGCTATTGCCTTTCTATGTTTAAACAAACCCAGAGTGCAGGTGTAGGTTATACAGAATTACCAATGAACGAGTAAGCAGATCAGAACAACTAAAGATAATCGGTTTACCCGTTCCGATGGCAGAACCCTCCTGCTGGGTGTCTTTCTGCTGTCACTTGCTGTTGGTGTAGTGCTGAGGTAACTGCAGTGCTGTAACCCCCATCTGTAGCAACACAGGTGAGAAAACCAAAATTTGGCTGCCTACCTCATTTAGATGTAAAATGCTCCAGATATCTGTTACCGTCAGGCCATGGTTTGCATGGCTCTGCACAAGCTTCACCGGGAACATGTCTCTGCTCCGAGGTGCCCTCTTTTTTAGGCAAATGCCGTACCAATGGTAGAAGTTGTGGGTGCCCCCTTCCTGTGTGTTCAAGGGCAGGTTGGATGGAGCTCTGAGCAACCTGGTCTAGTGGAAGATGTCCCTGCTCATGGCAAGGGTGTTGGAAACAGATGACCTTTAAGGTCCCTTCCAAGCCAAACCATCCTATAATTCTATGATTCTAGGTTGAGGAGCGAACCATGAATTCTGTAGCATTGGAAATGTGCCTTGCACTGGAAATCCGTGTGAACGATGAGAGCTTGAAGGGAGAGGAGACATGTGTTTGTGCTTAAAAGATCAGGAAGGTGTCTCCAAGCACAGAAAATGGTCTAGGGAAAGGGCACCAAGTTGAAATTCGAAAGCAATCGTCAGTGGGAGTATTTGAGAGGGAGGCTATGAGGGCATCATTCATCAGAAGGTGTGCGTATAAGGACATATGCTCTGTTCTGAAGCAACTAAAACCTGATTGTTGACGTGACTACCCATCTGTTATCTGACACAGGTAAAGGTCCTGCAAAACATTCGTGGATACAGTCAGGTTCATTGGTACGAATTTGAAGAAGTATGAGAACTATTAAAACTCCTTTGTCTTCTGGTCTTTCTTCTCCCCTCTGCACTTCTCCCTCTCTCTCTGTTCCTTCTTTCCACTGCTCTTTCCATCTCAGGCCTTCAGAGGAAGGAAGATCTGCTTTTCTGCTGCCAACTGCAGCCTTACCCCTGGCTGCAGGTTGGTACCAGAGGTAGAAGGTGTGAACTGCTTGCAGCCCTGCAGCTTTCCAAGGTTGCTGGGTTTCTGCATGGGTCCTGGGTACGCCCAGAAACAGAGGAGCAGTGAGACAGGGAGGGCACACCCACGGTATACCCCTTCTGAGCATAGGGCCATGCTCCTTACGACCTGTCCTGCAGTATTTAGGCCCCAACAAAACTTTCTCTTGGAGCAGATCCCTTACTGCATTGCCTTAAAACATTTCAGTCTGAGATATTCAGAGCAGAGCTATGATGCTCCATCATACACAGCAGTGTGCTGGCTGCGTAAGCTCAAAAAGTGGCATCACCCTCTGCACCACCCATGAGACATGATTTTCTGCTCTTTTCCTCCCTCTGTTTGCGTGTGTCTCTGCCACAACTCAGTCATTGACCATTGGACTAGACTGGAAACGCACATCAAGCTGAATGATCATTCGTTTTGTACTAGAAGATAGACCAGCATGGGTTACGTTGTTGTGGGCATCTTGTACAGATCATTGGATCGGGAAGAAGTAGTAGATGAGGTCTTCTTCAGATAACTGGAAGGAGCCTCATGTGATCAAAGTTATTTGGAATAGTCAGCATGGATTTATGAAGGTGAAATTGTGCTTAACGAACCTGATAGCCTTCTGTGATGGGATGAGTGGCTGGGTGGTTGAGAGGATTTTTTTTTTCTTAATATTAGCTAGGCTTTCAGCACTGTCTCCCATAACATCCTCACAGACAAGCAGAGAAGTGTGGGCTTGATAAGTAGACAGTGAGGTGCACTGAAAACTGCCTGAATATTCCCAAGTTCAAAGGGTTGGGACTGGTGGCACAAAGTCCATCTGGAGGCCTGTCACTAAGGGTGTACCCAGGGGTTGACACTAAAGCCAATATTACTTAACAGCTTCATGAATAACTTGGATGATGGGGCAGAGTGCTTGCTCAGCAAGTTTGCAGATGACACAAAACCGGGAGGAGTGGCTGATGCACCGGATGGACATACTGCCATTCAGAGACACCTGGACAGGCTAGAGAAATGGGCAGAGAGGAAGTTCATGGAACTCAGTACAGAAAAATACAAAGTCCTGTGCCTGGGGAGGAATAACCCCATGCTCCAGTCCAGGCTGGGGGCCAAACAGCTAGACAGCAGCTTTGTAGAAGGTGGCCCTGGGTGTCCTGGTGGACCAGCTGACCATAAGAAGCCAGCAATGCTCCCTCATGGCAAAGAAGACTAAAGGTATCCTGGGCTGCATTAGGCAAAGCGTTGCCAGCAGGTTGAGGGAGAGTGCTGTGTCCAGTGCTGGGCTCCCCTGTACAAGAAATGTATGAGCTTACCAGAGGGGGTCCCATGACCTGCCTGAGATATTATTAAGGGACTGGAGCCACTATCATATGAGGAGAGGCTGGGAGAGCTGGGGCTGTTCAGAGTGGAGAAGAGAAGACTGAGGGAGCATCTTGCCGGTGTGTGTAGATACCTAAAAGGAGGGTAAGAAGAAGGCAGAGCCTCTTCTCAGTGGTGCCCCTGACAGGACAAGAGGCAATGGGCACAATCTGAAACAAGAAAATTCCATCTGAAATAAGAACACACTTTTTTGCTGTGAGGGTGGTCAAACACTGGCACAGGTTGTCTGGAGAGATTGCGGAGTCTTCATCTTTGGATATATCCAACAGCCATCTGGACACAGTCCTGGGTTGCCTGTTCTAGCTGACCCTGCCTTGAGAAGGGGGTTGGACTAAATGATCTCCAGAGGTTCCTTCCGACCTCAACTGTTACGTGCTTCTGTTCTGCAATTTGTAAATTGCTGTGCGTTTGAACTGCACTTTCTTTTATCAGGAAAACAAATTGGTTCCTGCTCACACTACAGGCAATAGACAGTGATATTAGACCCTGTCCATGCATAAGAACATCTGTTTGCTATTTCAGACACAAAGAATGGATGTAGCATTTCAGATGTTTTACAAAAAGTTGGACTTGAAAACAGTGTGTAAATTGTTATATGAGACTCAAATTGTTGCTTGATTTTCACAAGGTTGAATCATAGGTTTCTGAGGCTTTTCCCTTGCCTGGAGCTGCAGTACTTGACCAGCCTGCTCATCTGTGAAGGGCTCCTTGGGTCCTGTATAGTACGTGATGTGCCATCAAGTACTGCTGGATATAACCACAGAGACACAACAATCCTCGAGATCTGTAGAGAGTCTGGTCGCAAAGCCAGGAAAAGATTTGGGTGCATGAATGTTAGATTTCATTATGCCTAATTTATAGATGTAGCCTGTTCTCACCAGTGGGAGTTGGTGGGAGATACACACGCTGCATCTGTAGTAGTAAATGACTCATCTTGAGGCCAGCACAACTCGTGTCCATACAGCTGAGCTCTCTGCACGCTGAGCAGCGTGGCCGCATCCTGATGCCCACGGAACCCTTGAGCCGTGCCTGCAGAGTGTGGGTCAGCTCGGGCTAGGACCACACGCAGAATAAGGTAACCACATGTTTTCTATGCGTTTGTATGGCCAGCCAGAACTGTTTGCTTTCCTAGGACTGTGTATGAGCCCCAAACTCTTTTTTCACCTCACGGGTAGGGTTAGGTGTCTCCATGGCTCAAAGCAACCAGTACTTCCATCAAAGGGGCTAGTTAATGTTAACGGGCTGTTAGAGCAGTGTTGCCAAAGATGTGGGCTGTACCCATTAATGAGGTTATAAGACCTGATTGGAAGGTGGTTGGGGCATGAGAAAGAGCAGCTACAGGCAGATTAATGCATTACTTGAGTAGTTAGGGATAAGGGTATGAACAACTGCGTTGAGGTGCATGGAGCAAAACAGTTGAAAATTCTGCTGCATAGCAAAGTCAATAGGAAACACTGAGGTTTTCCTTACTAAGCAGGTGCTTTGTCATGGTGGTTAGAGAGGTAGCCCCACGAGAGCCCTGAGTCCCTACAGGAGACGAAGCACCTACCTGCTCTGCGTGACTGCTGGGAGGGATGGGCATGCTTCACCCCTCTGTCAAAGAACATGGCAACGTGCCTGCAGCTGATCTAGTTGTCTTCTGTGCAATGCTATTGTGTTTGGAGGGCTCACCCAGATAGCTGACAACTTCAGTTAAGTTGCATGCTCAGCCACATCCAACCACGCCACAGGAGGAGACACTGGGCATGGCTAAGGCTCCCGCCAGAGGAAGGCACATGGAGGCCTGGTGGCTGGGAGTCTTCCTGCTAGGGGAGACATCTGAGTGGTCCTCATTCTCTTTTTCTGTACTCTGCTAGTAACTGCATGAACACTGAACCAGCTCCCAAAGCCCAGGACTGCTAACCCAACGCCTGCCTGCTGGGCTGCAGTCCTTTCTTTCTCCTATGCTCTCTTGTCAATTAACATCGCATTGTGTAAGAACGCAACTCCATCAGGCCAGAGAGCCAATGTTTTCCCCCTGCCATGTGGATGCTTAGGGAAGGACCATGAGAAACAGCCAGTAAAAAATGATGCTTCCCTGACGTATTTTCTACGTTTCAGCAGCCTGTGGCTTGGGGATTTCCTCGGACAGAGATCGCACCCAGACCATGGCAACCAAAACGCTGGGTGTTAAACCAGACCATAAGAATCATAATAATGACAATGATGATGTTGCCACTGTCTAGCTACTTTAGCTACATCTTTTCCATTAATTTGGCTAATCACCTGCTGAACCCTCACATATTTTGGCCCCCATAACATCTTGCACAGATTAGTTCCACAATTTACTTAGCTGATTTAATTTTATGTACCCCTATCACATTCCCCCCCATCCCAGATGCCTATTTTCCAAGAGAAGAACTTCTAACTTACTTTGTCTCCCTTGTTATGAAAGACCTTCTATTTTTCTGAAAATCTTCTTTGGCCTTGGCCGTCTTTCGCTCCGTTTTATGATTCTTGAGATAAGGCAGGAAGAACATTGCACAGTAATGAAGATGTCAGCACACTGCAGATTTATAAAGAGGTTTAAAAATATCTTCTGTTTTGTTCCCTGTGGTAGCAAAGTCCAATCAGGAGGATGGAGAATTTCCATCCTTCCAGAGATCCCTTAAAAAATATGTTAAGGAATTGGTTTAGATATTCTGTGCGGAGATTATGTCTATTTGAACCCTCTGAGGCAGCAGAGCATCTGACCTTCCACTTTCTGAGAAATGCCCCGACCACAAGGGTCTCATAGGAGCTCTGATATTTTTCTGCTAAGCCCTTCTTGAAAAAAAATTAATTGGCCACCATTGCAATTTGTAGATTGCCATTGGCTATTGCTTACCTTCCAAACTGAGTCCCTCTGGGACTTGGGCATTGCTGGGTTGGGCAGTGACTGGACCTACACCGGTATCTTGGTGCTCCCCTCTGTCTGGAGGGGTGTGTGCTGAGACGCCTGGGAAACTTGGAGGTCAAATGTGAGGAAAGTCTGGAGCTCAGACCCTTATAGAAGACAACAAATGAGCAAGGGTCTGATGCCTGAACCCATCTTGGAAAAAATTGTTGACTTTTATCACCCCTGATCTAGATAAAAAATAGATAAGATAACTGTAAGCCTGCAAAAGCCAAAGTTTGTGTTAGGATCGCCACCATGAGTGACGTTAATCTTCGTCCATCGTCCCACGGCACCGTGCTCCATTCCTTTTCAGTTTTTATCTGCCACACAGAAAGAAGCAGAGGGAGGATGGAAACCGCGGCTTTGCTCAAGAAGAAGGAATTGCTAGGATTTCTGGAAAGGAGTTGCCAGTTGCATGTCCGAAACCAGTTCCACAGTAGCCAGATGCAGAGGAGTTCCTGCCTGCCTCGCCGCGTGCCAGAGCTGACGAGGTAAGAATGTGAAAGCATTCCTTGGCAAGCATTTCAGGATGTCTAAGTTGCAAGGAGCGGCTCAAAATCAGAGGAGCTTTTCTTTCTTTCTTTCTTTTTTATCAAATTTTTTTTTAAAGACAAAATTTTGCAAACAAAAAGGCCTTCCACCCCAAGTTATACGCCAGCCCTATCTCTCTCGCACCATCAGGCTCCACAGACATTGCTGAACTCTCCCAGCTGTCTAATCTTCCCGGGCTTTCTCCTGTTCTGCCCACTCTTGTGTTCCCTCCTGACTATCTCCTCGCTTTATCAGGTTGCCTTTGGTGCGGTCTCCTGTCTTCTCACCTCTCTTACATGGCCTGTGGGTCTCCATTTCTGCTGTTCATTCTCCTGTCTCTGGAGAAAAGAAGAATTTCATTTGCCTGCCTCCTTGCAGACACTTTGCAGCTCACTCTCTGTGCCAGACCTGCTGCTTTCTGCCCCCACTGAAATCTCATCTTGTTTCTTCAAGCTTAGCTGCCAGATGAGCTGAGCTTGGCCAAACTGCAGCTCTGCAGCATCTCCCTCTTTTGCTTCTTCCTTTCTTTTTTTGGGTTAACCATGAACAAAAAAGCCACACACAGGCTTGTGGCCTGGGCACTCGGTCCCAATGTCCAGGCTGCCTAAGCCTTGCTGTGCCTTCCTTCGTAATGACAAGAAGTGAGGCATTTTCAGAGGGCTGCTGGGTGGCTCATGCCTGTGTCTGGCTGCACAGGTTCCTCTGTCTCTTCGACCACTTGGGCAGTGGGAAGCAGAGGCACAGCCTCCCAGTTTGCATCCTTAGGGTGTGGGGTTGCTGGCGTGCAGCTGCACGGGGGCAGGCAGCTGCCTTCCTCCCAGGCAGGCAGGGTAAAATGAGGAGGCAGAGGTTACACAGGAGCAAAAGAAGCAGTTGGACAGGAGACTCAACCATGGAGATGTCCCATGGAGAGGGAGATGGGGGGAGGTGTGTGTCCTGAAGGAGAAGGTAAGGGTGGCAAAGAAGGAAATAATGGTGAAACTAGCCTTTTCCCCTGAACACCATCTTTGCAGTTCTTCTTCACTAGGTTTAGCTTTGCTTCTTGGAGCGAGCAGAGCTCCTGGGAGCACTAGGACAGAGCAGCTAGGATTTGCTGGGTACATGTGAATTCAGACTTTTTTCCCCATTCCTATCCCCACAGAAATCGTCAGGCAGGTCACAATACAGGGAACTTTATGTTACGTCAGTGTTTCCTACCCCATCAAAAGAGCTTTTGAAAGTATCGGCTTCATCATCAGCTCCTGCTGTAGGGCCTGTCGTAGCAGCTGATCTCCAGCTGCAGGTACGCCATGAAGACACAGCACTGGTATTCAGCGATTTCAGCACGGTCTGTGACGTCCCCTGGCAGGCACACGGCGCCTGCGGTGTCCCAGGGCACAGCCTCCAGATGTCTTCTCACGGCAGGTATCAGGCAAACACAAATCTGGCTGATTTCGAGTCCTTACTGCCAGCGGGCTCCACCAGTAAAAGTTGTTTACAAGGAAGTTGCTCGTACAGACCAGATTTATACATGCTCTGTGTTTGTTCACGATACAGGAGAGGAAATGGGTGTGCGAGGCTGTCACGGCGTCATCTCTCTCAAACCCTGGGCGCGGCCGAGGAAACGCTGCAGAGACAGCGCGGTCTGATGATAAAATCGATCACGGCGCTTTTCACTTTAATTGTGATGCGAGCATCAGGCTCGCCCCGCCACGCCATCCTGCGGGCTCTTCTAGGCCAGCGTCGTGCCCCCGGTTGCCGCACAGCAGCAGGAGGATCTAACTGTGCGGGGTGGGAGCGTGGCAGTGCAACAGCAAACGTGTTTGGCACCAGAGTTTTCACACTGCAGAACTCTGTTGGCTGCATTCAGACAAAAAGAGAGATAAAACCTCCCTTTCAGGATGAAAGCAGAGCTGGAAACAGAAACCAGCTCCGCTGATGTCCTGAGCGGTGATGCCCCTGGCAGATCATCCCCTCTGGACAGCGTGGACCTGGAGGAAGCGCTCCCCTCCCCAGAGAACAGCTCGCCCTGGTATATCTTCAAAACCACTACAGAACTTTGTACAAACATACGAGCGTGGAAGGCGGCGGCGGGAAACACGGCAGCCTGCAGAGCTTTTGCCCAGATGCTCTTTTTGTACAGTCTGAACCTTTCAAGTTTCCTTTCTGCTGCGTGGGTTTTGCTTTCCCAAGGTAGGCTGAGACATAATGCCTTGTCCTAGCACTGGGTCTGGATTTGGGGCAAGCGCCACATTTTGTCAGCTCGCGGCAAGGCCAGACACGCGGTGTCGCTGGAAGCCGGGGACACAGCCCCAGGGAGCGCAGCGGGCTGCGGGACTGCCCGCTCCCCTCCTCGCCACGACACGTCCTCCAGCCCTCGCCGCCTGCCTTGCAACGGGCAGAGATCAACGACACCGCGGGTGCTGGGTGGCTGGAAAGTGGGGAGCTGGAGTGAGCTTCCAGGGACGCGTGGATGCTCCCTTCTGCAGCTCTGCTCTCCGCACGCGCCTCTGGAAGCAGCCCTGTCTCTCACCCAGCAGCAGCAGTGGGATTGGGCCAGTCTGGCTGCGCTGTAAGCAAACGGGAGAAGACAAAAATCTGAAGTATGTTGTTCTGTGCCATTCTCTGAGGAGGCCCAGAGAGTTTTTTTTAAAACAGCGAGTGAAACTTGTTGTCTAAAAGTGACTACTTGAAGAGCAAGACCCAACTCCATGTGAAAGGGGACTTCTCCTGTCCACCTCAGATGGCTGTTCAGGTTGCGTCGTGCCCAGAAACGCTTGGAAGTTGGATGTTTTATTTCAGACAGTGGTGATTTTGCTCTCAGCATCCAATGGTGCAGCTGAACTGGATGCCTGCAAGGGGCAGGCTGGCGTGTTCTCCAGGCTCTGCTACGGCGTACCCTTCAAAAACACGCACCGGGCCCTGAGACGTTTACACAGCACGTCTGCCCGGAGGGCTCCTGGCCAGGGCATCCCCCAGGCAGCCCCACCGCCGGCCTCAGCTCCCCTCTGCCCTGTCCCCGGGGGAAGGCACCAACCCAGGGCTGCAGAGTGGCTGTAGCTGCTCTATGAGCCACCCCACCGGGACACCGGGACGCAGAAAGTCTTGCACCGGTCGCATGGGCTAAGCCCACGAGCGGACACTCGGGCCAAAATCCACAGAGGATTTGGACCTGAAATAGCATTGCGGCTCTGGCTCCTCTTCCTCTCCATTCCCCAGAGAACAGCTATTTTCTCTCCCCAGCTCACTGCATCGCCTCTTAACTTAGGAGGCCATCTAGGGCTGTTCCTGGGCTCAGCAATGAGCTTTTCCCAGCCTCATCCCTGCCTGCGCCATGAGCACACCCCGGCCACGGCCCTGGCTGGTTTTCCACCCCTGTGCCAGGGTCGCTTTGCTTTGCTGGCCACGTTAACGCCGTCGTAGCTCGGGGATCACACCAGAGTGTGTGCTGCGTGGCTCCGGTTCACCCCGCCGGGGTGAGAAATCGCAGAGCCAGGCGCCATTCGTGCTCAGTTAGTCCGGTTCGTGTCTGAGGTGGAGCACTACGCAGCCGCCTCTCCTGCTCCCCAAAACCAGGGGGGCTCTGGAGAGCTGGCTGCTGGCACGGCCTCCCGCCCGGCGATGCCCCGTCCTGCTGCTCTTTATAAACCAGCCGTGCCGTAGCTGGTGCCAGAGGGATGAGTAAGGCATGGGAACGCTGCAGGGTGGGGTGGAGGGGATGGAACGTGGGTGATGCCGAGCCTTGCTTCCCCTCGGTGGAGAGGAGTTTCTTTTCTGGGAGGCTTTCCTGTTTTTCATTAGGCAGCCGTGTGACGGGCTCTGGGCAAGGAGTCCCTGGCCCTCACGCCGCCAAGAAAAATACTGCAAGTTCTTGGCCTCTGAATGCCCGCGTTGTGAGTAAGCTGGCAGGGATTAGATGTCCAGCGCTGCTTGTGCGTGCGCGGGCGGGAACGAAGCGGAAAGCGTGTAGTCCAACTGAGCAAATGGTTTAAGGGAAAGAATCAACCTCACTGAAAAATGCCGGGGGGCTTGAGGTCATCTTGGCACCGTTGCTTCCCCAGCGCAAATCAAAGAGTGGGGAGAAAGTGGGACGTTGGAGAGACGTGATGTTAGCAGGCTTCTCTCCTTTAAGCTTTCTTCCCCGCTGGCCCCAGCCTCTCCTTCTGCACGTGACCCCCCAGAGCAACACGCACAAAGTGACTCCTCGCTTCCACACGGACCGGCTGTAGGCAGTACCAAGGCACTCTTCAAGACGCCTTCACCAAAATCTGTACCGTCTTCCTCATAAAAACCTGCTTTCTTTTGCTCTAATTGCGTTTAATGAGAGCTTGGACTTTCTCCAGAGTAAGAACAGTTGTTGTTGCTTAAATATTTTGCAAACTCGCATTTTTCCAGCCAGAACACAGACTCTCAGAAGTCAATGGCAAGGAGTCATCACACACCAACACTTTCATTTGTGATTTTTGAGCACAAGATGTCTCTGGGTATTACCCTCACTTTGCTTCACTGGGGTCATTTTTACCTTCTCCCTGCCAGCGTCATTACAGCTTTCCCTTTCGGTCATGTAACAGGGGTAGGTTTCAGAACAGCTTTGAGATACCTAACTAAATTCAAGGGCTAAATTAACAGTTAGGCTGCTAAGACTGTTTTCTAAGTTAGACCTAGAAAAGACTATGTAGCCATTTCTTGCTTCATGTAAGCCACAGGATTTAACCCAGTTGTTCAATTTGTAGCCGGCATTTATGGCCACTTACACTTTTCTTCTGGGAAGATATTCTGTTGTTCAAAAGTTTTGGGGCAGGAGATGCTGTCGCTCCCGTCTCCAAGCCCTTGCAGCGGTGCCGGCAGCAGGAATCCCCCCCAGCCGTGGGGTGCTCAGCGGGGCTGCGGCCAACGCTTGTAACCCACCAACGGCTCCGGCAAAGTACGGTGCTAGTGGATGCCACGTTATTTCTGCCCAGGACAGAATCACAGAATAACAGAATGGTAGGGATTGGAAGGGACCTCTGTGGTGGTGGACGGTGGTGTCCCAGTGAGGATGACCCAGAAACACCCAGAAGTCGAGTGTAGCTCAGCCACGCTGCCTGCAGCAAGAACCATCTTTAGGGCTACCCACCTTACAGCCTTTACACTCCCCTAGCTGATTTGAGAGGGTGTAAATAAAATAAACCAGGGACATTTTCACAAAACAATTTCCATTAAAATTTGCCAATATGATAAAGTCCTGCGAGAAACCAGGTGGGCTTCTGCCTGGAAATGTGCTCACCGACGGGGCGCTCGTGCCTGATGCACTGCAGATGCTTTTTTAATTTGGGCTGCAGGGAAAGCGGTGGGAGCAGAGCATGTCTCGGACCTGCAGCTAGGCAGGCTGCAGAAACTTGCATTTATCATTGCTTTACAGAGTGAAGCCTCCTGCGTGAGGGGGGACGGGCAGAGCGCCCCGAAGCCTGCAAAGCCTTCCTGACTTCACCTTTCTAGGAGAATCTTACAAGAAGGAGATTCTCCTTTCTAGGAGAACCTTATTCCGGGGAACAGGTATTATATCTGCTGTTCGCAGTTTAAATACTGGCTTCAAATGTCTTTTTCACTGGGCTCCATGGGGTGCTGCTAGCTACAAGATTGCAGGTTGAGGGGATCATTGGCTTCCCAGTAGCTGCAGAAGTTTGTTAGAGCTCTACTGGCATACCTGCTGCTGTTCTCACGCTCAGAAGGACCCCAAGGACAAACACTAAATGTAGCGGCCACCTTAAAGAAACCAAGAAGTTGCCCCTGAGACGAGAGGAAAGAATTTCACTAAGGCACAGCAGTGCAAACGCTGCATTGCATGCAAATACATGTAGCAGCAAAGGAGGAAATTGCAGCAGCTTCAGTAGATTTTCTGATAAATGATATGAACAAATTGCAGGCTTCTGAATGAAACGTGTTTTCCCCCGTGCAATTTCAATGTCTGTTTTCAGGGAAACCAAGCTGGAAGGCAGCTCTCTGGAGCTGGCTGGGAAACGCTGCTAACCGCGCTTGGAAAAGCCGGGCTGTGCCGCTGCCAGACCGCGGGGACATCTGGAAAAGGAGCCGTGTTTGCACAGACCGCGGGGACATCTGGAAAAGGAGCCGTGTTTGCACAGCACAGGGAGCTGCGTCCCAGCCGTGGCTGGTGGCACCGCGGCCCTGACCGGGCCACAGCCAAAATGGCGCGCGGGATCTGCGGAGGACAGACGAGGGGAGGCTGGGACGGCCTCCCCGCGCCTCGCAGCGCTGATGACCCGGCGGGGCTGCGGCCGAGCGGTGATGCCGCGGCATCCCGGCCGTCGCCGTTTCCCAGCAAGCAGGCTGGGGGTGGGCGAGGGGTCGGGAGGGGACGCAGCCGGGACAGCTGACCCCAGGGGTGCCCCGTACCATATGGCGTGGTGCTCCGCTGTGGAACTGGGACAGCAGCAGAAGGCGGGCGGTCTGTCTTCCAGGGCGGCTGTTGCTCGGAGATGGGCTGGGCATCGGGCTGCTTGTGGGTGCTGAGTGGCTGCCTTTGTATCGCCTGTTCTTTTCCTCTTTCCTTCCCTTATTAAACTGTCCTTATCCCAACCCACAAATTTTCTTGCTTTTACTCTCGCCTGTCGCACTGGGAGTGCGGGTGCTGTGGGCGTTCAGCTGCTGGCCAGGGTTAACCCAGCACACAGAGAAATAGAGGAGTCAAACCTAGTTTACTAATCCCTTCACATCTTCCTTTTTTTTTTTTGACCAGTATGTGAAATGGGGGCCCTGACGCCTTTCGGTGTTAGTGGTTCAGAGGTGCAGGTGAGAGACACTGCGGGTCAGCTCTGCTTTAAGGTAGATCTTGCTCCTGTAACACACTCGCGATGGCATCGGGGTGTCCTTTGGTCCAGAGGCGCAACGGAGAGGTTACAGCAAGTCTGTGCGGACAGGCCTGCCGTAGCTCACCCGGTGGGAATCACAGAACTTGCTGCTCCACCACCTGCCCACCGCAGGAGCCACAGGACCCCCTCCTCCAGCACGGTACAGGCACGCTCATCGCAGAGCTCACACATTTCTGTTTCTCCCCAAAGCGGCTTCAAGAGAAGTCCAACGAAGCGTCAGGTCTTTCAAACCTTGAGAGACCTAGGGCTTCTGCTATAATGCTCAAATCTCACATTCTTGCTTCTGTTCTCTTGTAAATCACAGGTTCTCGCGCTGCTCAGCATGACAGGCATCTTCTGACACCCACTGCAGGAAGGGAAATATTACATTTCTGTCCCCTCATCTGCTCTCCTGGAGTAGAAAACCTCCTTACCAGCATGTTTTCGCACACCCGTGTGCTGCTGTTTCTCCTTCAGAAGCAGCTGGAAGGGTGGGCCTGGCTCTTGGGCAGGGATTGCAGAAACCCTTTCCTGCTGAAACCCAGCTCACGCCACCCCGACAGCTCTGCCGAGGTGACCTCGGCTGTCACTGCTCCTGGAACCGGCTTCCCACCTAGCAGGGAGGCTCTCTCAAATTTGTTGCAAAACCCTGTCAGCACACCAAATCTCACCCGCTTCAAAGCATTAAACGAAATGACTGCAAACAAAAGATGAGGTCATTTTTCAAGGAACCTCGGTGCAGCTCCGACCAGCTGCGCGATGCTCGTTTGGCAGGGGCCGGGTTGCTTTCAGAGGACCAAAGCATTGCATGAAGCTCTCGGAGCACCACTCCCAGAAAGGCGAACGGCTTGCAGAGCTCTGCGCACACACAAAAGGAGCCACATTTTGAAGATTTAGGCCATGATAAAAGCACAGCTAAAATAATCCAGAAATAAAGACACTTGTACTTGAGTAGTTTGACTCTCCAGGGAAAACCAGGCATCAGTACTGTTTAGCATTGAAATCTCTAGAAATCACAGCAAGTGCCTTGACTGACCCATTATTAAGGTCCTTGGGCAAGGAATCCATCACATTTCACCTCAGGAGCTTGGTGCCTCTTGCCTCCCTTTGCTCAGGTGGCTGTTGGGAAGGTCATTATTGCCACGAAACCACTTCGTGACTGCAGGACCAAAAATCCCGTGTTCATCGCCCGAGGGAGTTTCTCATGGTCTCTGCAAAAGGTCAGTCAGAGCTGGAGGCTTGGCCTAGGGCTTGCTTCTCCACCTTGGAGCAGGTGCAGCTACCACACAGCCACCTCTACAGTACCTCCAAAGCTAGTGGCAAAGCTTGTCCCCCCTCCAGCAGCTCCGGTTTCCCCGTGAGAGCCTGCACCAGGCCACACCATGGAGGACAGGCTGGAGCACATACCTTAGCCCTTCACAGAGGGAATGTAAGCTGCTCAGATACCGCAACCATGGACACCTCGACAAACAAGCAGCAGCTTTCTGTTTGGTCTTTCTTAGCCATTCTGAAACCATGCATACGGGAACACACGAGAGAAACTTCCAGCCACAGCTTTTAGGCATCATGACAAAACTCGCTCTCACTTACAGGACAGGAGCCACCTACTAAGCCAGAAGGGTGATTTAATGTCAACTGCAAGGGAAAAGGGAAGTGTGTTGACCCAGTACCAGCAGGAAAGCATTCCAACCTTTTTTTAGGCGTCTTCCAAGCATAACACCTGATGCTGTGCAGTCAGACAGAAGCCACCATGACAATGGCAAGGACTTCACTGTTGCAGGAGACCACTTGCCATCAGTCCTAAGAAGCTTCACTGTGAACAAAGTGACTGTGGATAGGAGAAGCTGTACTGGCCAGGTACACAACTCCTTTCTTGAATCTGAAAACGTGGGTTCAAGTCATGCAAGTGACCAACACATATTGCAAATTTTATTTTTATTTCCTTATTACAGAAACTAAATTAGCATATGCCTACACCTTGATTAAAACAAATTCACCACCGCAGGAAAGAAGCATTCTTTTTATTCTCTAAAGCACACCTGTGGACACAGAACAAAGTCTAATGTCAGTACATAAAAGCTGCTTCTTAGTGCACCTCTTCATTGCAGTTTCTCCATTAGTTCTTAAGAAATCATTACACCTCAGGTATTTATATACGTTTGCATCAAGATTTGCATAACCTACCCATAATGCAATTCACTGCTACAAATCAGTTAAGAAGCTAAATCAGAAAGGCCCCTTAAGTTTGTTTTATTTACAGTTGCAGTGGCTAAACTTTAAATACTTTATAGTCACTCCCAGCACTGGCTCCCATTTCAAAGGATTAGTGCATTTCATGATTTCTTTATAACCATTCTCTAGAGGGGATTAAGTTGTCCATACCTACAGCTATGTAGGTACCTCAGCTATCGACACAAAGTACCTTCCAGGAAATAAACATGCTGACAAAAATATTTGTAGTAACAAATGACAAATGAGAAACTCAACCTTCAGGAAGAAGGGGCAGGTCCTTGGTTTTGTGCTGCGGTCTCTGTCGGCTGTGGGAACAGCAGCAACGTGGGAGAAAGAGCAGTTAGGGAGTGCTGTAGTCCAGAGTGGGTCTCTCTGGTTCCTTTGTAAAGAGAGCTTCACGCTCAGCTCTCATCTCCTCCTCCCTTTCACCACGCCTCCCCAGGGACTGCTTTTTTGTTAAATCATCGGGCATATTTCTGAACTGCAGTAGCGTACAAATTTACTTCAGAGGGGAAAAAAAAAAAACCCCAACGATGCACTTGCAGACAGGCAGACTTGTGTTATCTGAAGAAAGACAGATCTGCTCCTCCGAGCTCTACGGTTTATGAGTGGATGCAGGTCTTGTGGCAACTGAGAAACTGCTGTAAAGATTAACAACTGGGATGCACATGCATTTATCTGTTCTTAGATACTTTCAGAACCCAAATGGAAGGAAGAAGTATCTGTGATTCAGGTAGGTCCAGAAGATTTTTTTTTTTTTTTTTTTTCTTT